>OLWB01001823.1_pt1 | contig 18666 bp, 20 predicted proteins | sample 1673331 | NCBI WGS metagenome assembly OLWB01 (sample SAMEA3178943, study PRJEB25190) | human gut metagenome | biome: human gut; feature: human-associated habitat; material: faeces | place: Austria | collected 2013
GAAGGATTGGGGAATGACAGGACAGGACGGGATACAAAAGGGCCGTGTGCTGATTAAGCTGGACAGTGAATTGGCTGTGGCGGGATCCGTAAAGGCCAGAGGCGGTATTTATGAGGTTCTCAAGGTAACGGAAGAACTGGCTTTTCGGGCGGGGATCCTGAAGGAAACCGATGATTATTCCCGTTTGAAGGAATACAGGGAGTTCTTTTCCGGCTATACTATACAAGTGGGTTCCACCGGAAATCTGGGATTGAGCATCGGAATCATGAGTGCGGCAATCGGTTACCGCGCCGTGGTGCATATGTCCGCCGATGCCAGGCAATGGAAAAAGGATCTGCTCAGAAGCAAAGGAGTCATTGTCAAAGAGTATGAAGGAGACTATGGAGAGGCAGTCGCTGAAGGAAGGGCGCTTTCCGATAAAGAGGAAACCAGTTATTTTGTGGATGACGAGCATTCCTCCCGGCTTTTCCTGGGATATGCGGCGGCAGCGCTGTATCTTCGGAAGCAGCTGGAAGAAAAAGGCATCCCTGTTGATTGCGATCATCCGTTGTTCGTGTATCTTCCCTGCGGAGTGGGAGGCGCGCCCGGAGGAATTACGCTGGGCCTGAAATATGTATTCAGGGATGCCGTTCACTGCTTTTTTGCGGAACCGGTACAGTGCCCATGCATGCTTCTCGGCATGGCGGCCGGAGAGGGTGAGAGGATCAGCGTACAGGATTTTGGCCTTACAGGAAGGACTATTGCCGACGGCCTTGCGGTAGGCAGGCCCTCGGGGCTGGCGGCCGGGAATATGAAGCCGCTCCTGGACGGTATTTATACGGTAAAGGATTCCCTTTTATTGGACTGGATGCGCCGTCTGAAGGAAACGGAGGGAATTGTGATGGAACCTTCCGCCTGTGCCGCCTTCGGCGGCCTGAGAGCATTGGCGGGGAAAAAGGGGTCTGCCTATTGCAGAGAGCAGGGACTGCCGGAAAAAAGTGCCTGTGCCACGCATATCGTATGGGCTACGGGAGGCAGTCTTATGCCGGAGGATGTACGCGAAGAGTATCTTCAGACCCATTTGCAGTGACGGGCATCCGGCCTTTTAAACTGTAACCGAAAAAATTTTATTTTTTTATATGTCTTTTTTGAAATTTATATAATAAGTAATTTAATCAAAAAAAATAAAATATATAAATAAATATTAAAAATAATAAAAGAAATTATGTAAATGAAAGCTAGAAAGAAAACAAAAATATAAGACGATATTACGTCTAAAAACTCAGAATGGTTTACGATAATCAAACTATGTAAACGCGAAAATGGAAGAATTATCAAAAACTTATGAAAAATATGACATTTTATGATATATCGTCGATGTATTTTAAATCGTTATGCTAATATAGATAAGTATTCTTGCAAGGGTATAAAAATAAAGGGTTTTAAAATTTGGGTACAAAAATTGTACAGCGCAACCAAATGATAAAAAAACCAAAAAATAGCAAAATATTACCGGGTTGCTTAAATGCCAACTAGAGATGGTAGCAATTGTCTAGTACATTTACTATAATTTTGATGTTGTACAAAGCAAAGGGGATGATAGGAAGTGTACGAATGAGTTTTAGAGAAAATTTGATTAAGCTAAGAAAAGCAAAGAATTTATCACAAGATGATTTAGCAGAAGAATTAGGTCTTTCGAGACAAGCAGTATCTAAATGGGAGAATGAAAACAGCAAACCAGATGTAGAAAACTTAATTAAATTAAGTAAAATCTTTAAGGTTAGTGTGGATGACCTAATTGGAAATCAAATAGTAGAAACAGAAGCAGCAGCAATTAATCTTAATTATAATGAAGAAAAAAAGACTAAAAAGGTATTGGTATGGTTAAAAAGATTAATAATAGTAGCTCTTGTCTTATATTTTGTTAATACTATTTACAGATTCATATTACTGTTTAGAGTTACTAGTATTGATAAACAGTATAAAGAATTAAATAATTATCATTATGTGATTACAAGTTATGATGAAGAGGACATAATATCAAAAGAAGAGTGTTGGTTTAAAGATGGAGTATCCAAGACAATCAATACAATATACAATGAGAGTGAGAAAAAAGAAAAGACTACTTGTATTGATTATAATGATAGTGATGGGTATTTCATAGAGAAGAATGTAAAGACTGTTATGAGCAAGGATGAGGTAATGCTTTATAAAAAAAGTTGTAATGGAGAAAATCAGTTATATTTGCGATTTCCAAACTTAATAAAAAAGTTTGAGGTATTAGAGTTAATACAACAAAGTTTAGATTCAGTTAATGCTACTGTTAATATAAATGAGAAATGCTTGATTTTAAACCTACATGATAATTACATTTGTTTGGATAGACAGAGCTTATGTCCACAGATTGTTGTAGAATTATCTGATAATGGTAAAAGTATGCAAACAGAGCAATTTTTTATAGAGATAAATTCTATCAAAGAATTAATAATTTAATAGTCTGTCCTTCGTATAATAGAAAGACAGACTACATAGACAGAGAGAGTAATTAATTACAACAGAAAGATGTTAGTCATAAATAAAAGCTATAACGTCATAATCGCTTGAAATGGTTGAGTAGAAATAAAAAGTGTAATAACCAGCATCTGCATGAGAAAGCTGTTCATACGATGTACGGCTTCCTGTACCAGAAATTGTACCTAAAGCTTGAGACTCACCATTGGGTAATGTCACATAGCATGTTACTAATTTGTCGTTTTCCGATGTATAACCAATGCCAGCACATAAATCTGCCCACCAGTTGCCGGAAGGGAGGTAAACTGTCAGTGAGCCACTACCTCCATGAATTGTGGTTGTACCAGTAGCAAGGATTTTACCGGCACCCCGTACTTCATCATCCACAATGGTTTCTGCCGTAGAAACATTGAGTGTTTCATCAGCTTCTGCTGCACATACGTTAGCAGCAGGGACCATTACCATAGACAATGCCATCAAAGCAGCGATAAACCGTTTCTTTAAAAATTTCATAATTTTCTCCTTTCGTTTGTACTCTCTCCATCTGTTATTACAATATAGAAGCATAAGAACGCAACTATATAGTAACCATAGATTTGTACAAGTTGTGTACATAAAGTAGTATAGCACTTTAGAAAGTTACATAATACAAAATGGGAAATAAACGGAAGGAGTTGGAAATTAGCTTCAATATTTTGCAATGGAAGATAAAAGAATCATTGATGAGATTATTTTACAGTTAAGTAATTTTCGCTTTAGCAGATATTCAATGGCATACCAATACCTGATTGATGCTATATATATCGTAGTAAAAGATAGAAATACAATGAGAGATTTAAAAGACTATGTCTATCTTCCAATAGCAAAAAGATATAATACTAGAGCCGAAAATGTACAGTGGAGCTTAACGAAGTTGGTCGATATAATGTATACAAATACACCTGCCAAGACTATGTATAATTATTTTAATTTTTTTATTGATGAAAAACCTACCTTAAAGTTTTTCATTATAACAGTTGCAAGAAATGTTTATTCAAAAATAAACAAAAAATATATTTATTATTAACCTAATGGTTTGTACAACAAACTAAAAATAAAATACAAAGGAGTAAAGTGATATGAAAGAACTATTTGCAATGATAAGCGTTGAAAAAGAAAATAGAAGGGATATAGTAAAAATCTATAAGACAAGAGATAAGAAGTTTGGAATCGAAATAGAAAGACAAAAAGGTGATAGACTTATTATAGATAAAGTAGATAATTTAACTGAAAGTAATGAAAAAATAAATAAATTATTAGAGACAATAGTAGAAAGTACTCAAAATTTTACTTTATTAGAATCTTTTGCATATGATTTTGCAGATGATATGTCTTTAAGCTATAATTCATAGCATGTTAATAATTGCGGATAAATCTAGCAAAGGCTAGATTTTTTGCTGGAAGGTGGAATTTTATATTTCACCTTTTTGCTTTTTTAATATTAATTATATAAGGAAAACTTTGGATAAAAATTAACCATTGCAAGAAATAAAAATATATGTTATTATATATTAGTGATTAATATGAGAAAAGAAGAATATATGAAAATTGCTCTAAAAGAGGCTAAAAAGGCATATGATATGTTAGAAATACCAGTAGGAGCTATTATTGTAAAAGAAGGAAAAATAATTGCAAAAGCATATAATAAAAAAGAAATAAAACAGGATTCAACCTGCCACGCAGAGATTTTAGCAATTAAAAAAGCTTGTAAAAAACTAAACGCGTGGAGATTAAATGACTGTGAAATGTATGTAACACTAGAACCTTGCAGTATGTGTGCAGGAGCATTAATACAGTCACGAATTAAAAAAGTGTATATTGGAACGATGGACCCTAAGACAGGTAGTTGTGGTTCGGTTTTTAATTTATTAAAAGATTATAAATTTAATCATGTAGTAGAAATTGAAACTGGCATTTGCAAAGATGAATGTGAAAAAATACTAAAAGATTTTTTTAAAATGTTAAGGAAACAAAAACAGAAACAGGGCAATAGTTTAATAAATGGAGAGATACCGAAGTGGTCATAACGGAACTGCCTCGAAAGCAGGTGGCTGCATAATTTGCGGCTCGTGGGTTCGAATCCCACTCTCTTCGCCAGCTATAATAGTTATAATAAATAAAATAAACAAGAATATATTTACTAAAGTGAAAAGTAATAAAAATTACAAAGGGGTAATTTAATGAAAAAGAAAGATGAAAAGATAAAATTAGCGATAACTCTAACATTAATTGTTGTTGCTTTTAGCATAGCAATTAGTTTTATGCTAAAATATAATATTGAGGGAGAAACCAATATGCCATTTATACTTACAGATATTATAGTAGTAAGTAGTGGAGAAGGAGTAACAAAAGAGGAAAATCCAGAAAACAGTAAGTGGAATTTAAAAATAATGCAATATAATGATATATATTTGCAATTTTCTAAAAATTATGAATATAAGAAAAATGCATATATAGAGAAAATCTCAATAGGAAATTTTAAGATTAATAAACCAAAAGTAGGAACAGTAAAAATGTATATGCCGAGTAAATTAGAGGCAGCATTATTTTCTTATGATGATGAATATTCAATTTCAAAAGAGATTTCATATATAGGAGAAGCAGAAAGTAATTTAAAGAAATTGGAAATATCTGCACAAGGAGGAAATGCTGTTTTTAGAGTTGCAAATACAGAAATCGGAGAATTTATATCAAATGATGACTCTGAAATAGCACATGATGGAACTTTAATTTCAAAGACACAGAATAAAATAGAGGATTTGAAAATGAGTATATCATTTGACATATCAGTAGAAACAAATATTTCAAAGTATAAGGGAACTGTAAATTTAGAATTGCCTTGTGGAAATATTATTGAAGAAGGTACATGTCAATACGAGAAAAAAGATTGTTCAGATATAATTTTTAAAAGGGAAAATGAGTAAAAGAAAAGCTAAATTCTAGATATTCTAGAGTTTAGCTTTTTTTGTTTAAATTAATTAAATATATTGATATTAAGAATCAATTTTATTCACAAAATTATTATAAAACACTTGATATTAAGAATCAAATGTTATATAATTTGGAGGTAAGAGAATGTTTCTTTATAGAGGATATTCTCAATAAAAGCCTATGAACCTTGTCAGGACCGGAAGGGAGCAGCAATAAATAGGTCCTTTTATGTGGGGGTATCCTCTATGAAGAAATGTTTTTTGCTAAATAAGGAGAAATCCTATTTAGCAATTTTATTTAAAGGGGGAAATATGGAATATACAGCATTATATAGACGATTTAGACCAGCTATATTTTCAGATGTAGTAGGACAAGAACATATAACCACAACTTTAAAGAATCAAGTAATTGCAGATAGAGTAGGTCATGCATATCTTTTTACGGGATGTAGAGGATGTGGAAAAACATCGTCGGCAAAAATATTAGCCAGGGCAGTAAACTGTTTAAATCCACAAGGAGGAGAACCTTGTAACGAATGTGAAATTTGTAAAGCAGCCTTAGAAGGATCTCTTACAGATATTGTTGAGATGGATGCAGCTTCAAATAATAGTGTAGATGATATAAGAGCAATTAGGGATGAGGTTAATTTTTTGCCAACTCTTGCAAAATATAGGGTGTATATTATAGATGAAGTTCATATGCTTTCTACGGGAGCTTTCAATGCATTACTTAAAACTTTGGAAGAACCACCAGCACATGTAAAGTTTATTTTGGCTACAACGGAACCACAAAAATTGCCAGCAACAATATTATCAAGATGCCAAAGATTTGATTTTAAGAAAATATCAAATGATAATATAGAAAAAAGATTGAATTTTGTATGTGAGCAAAGCAATATAGATATTACTCCAGAAGCAAAAAAGCTAATAGCAATATTAGCAGAAGGAGCAATGAGAGATGCTCTTTCAATTCTAGAAAGGTGTTCTCAGGGAGAAGAAAATAATATTACAGAAGAAAAAGTGAAGGAACTAGTTGGAATACCAAAATTAGAATATATTTCAGGAATATTTAAAGCTATTACAGAATATAATGTAGATTTAGGAATAGAAATAGTAAATAAAATAATATTAGAGGGCAAAGATATAGATAATTTCTTGTGGGAAGTTGTGAAATATGCAAGAGATATTATGATACTAAAAACCACAAATAATTTATCAAATATATATTCTGAAAATGATAAATCTACAATGTCAAAAATAGCAGAAATATTAAACAAAGATAGAATATTTGGAATAATTTATTCTTTATCAGATTTAGAAAATGAAATTAAATGGTCATCTCAAAAAAATATAATTTTCCAAGTGGGAATAATGAGGTTATGTAGCAAGGAAAATTCTACGCTAAATGAAAGAGTAGAAAACTTGGAAAGGAAAATTGCATCAGGTGGAGTTGAAACAGTAAAAACAAAAGTAGAAGTGGCAAAGGTGCAAAATAAAACAGTACAGTCCACAAAAAGTGTAGAAACTGTGGAAAGACCTAAGCAACTTAAGCCAGTTGCTGGAGAAGAATTCTGGACAAATGTAATAAATAAGTTAAAAGAAGAAAGAAAAGCTATGTTATATTCAAACTTAAATAATACAAAAGCAATATTATTAGATGATATGACAGTTGGAATAAAATTTTTGAATGGGCTAAATAGTTTTGGAAAAGCAGTTATTGAAAAAACAGAAAATATGAATGAATTAAAAAAATTGGTATCTATGGAATGTGGCAAAGAAATGAGAATAAAATTAATATTAGATAGCCCAAATGGAAAAACTGAAGAGAATAATAGTGTTCCTATGGATTTAGGAATAGATATAAATTATATAGATTAATAGGAGGAAAAAATGGGAAGAGGATTTCAAGGAGGATTTGGCGGTATCAACATGAACCAAATCATGAAACAAGCAAAAAAAATGCAAGAGGAGATGGAAAAATCTCAAGAAAGTTTAGCTAGTCAAAGTTTTGAAAGTACAGTTGGTGGTGGTGCAGTATATGCAAAAGTAAATGGATCAAAAGTTGTAGAAGAAATTAAAATACAAAAAGATGTAGTAGATCCAGAAGATGTAGAAATGTTACAAGATTTAATTTTAACTTGTGTAAATGATGCATTAAAAAAAGTTGATGCTGCTCAAGCACAAGAACTTGGAAAATATAATATACCGGGGTTAATGTAAGAGATGTCTTATTATTCACCATCAATTGAAAAGTTAATAGAATCTTTTAAGAAACTACCAAGTATAGGGGAAAAAACAGCAATAAGACTAGCGTTTTATATTCTAAATTCTTCAGAAGAAGAGGCAAATAGCTTTATACAAAGCATACAAAATGCAAAGAAAAATTTGAAATTTTGTTCTACATGTTACAATATTTCAGACACAGATCCTTGTCCAATATGTTCGAATCAATCGAGGGACAAATCTAAAATTTGTGTTGTAGAAGATGTAAAAGACGTAGTAGCAATGGAAAGGACTCACGAGTTTAAAGGACTTTATCACGTACTTCATGGGTCAATATCACCAATGGATGGTATTGGACCAGATGACATAAAAATAAAGGAATTGTTGGCTAGACTTATGAATGGAGAAGTTAAAGAAGTTATTTTAGCAACAAACCCAAGAGTAGAGGGAGAAGCTACATCTATGTATATAGCAAAATTAATAAAACCAATGGGAATAAAAGTAACAAGAATTGCACATGGAATTCCTATTGGCGGAGATATTGAATATACTGACGAATTTACATTAGGAAAAGCATTAGAAGGAAGGGTAGATTTATAATCTATCCTTCTAATAATTTTTTACAAATATTTCTTGTAGAATACCTTTTAGCCATTAATTTGGAACGAATTTTCATGTGTTCAATCTGCTTTGGATTAGAAAGCAAGTCAGAAACAACTTCATCAGGTTTTTCTGTTTTTCTTATCCATACAGCAACTCCAGCCCTCTCTAAAAATTCAGCGTTTTCAACTTCTTGCCCAGGTATTGGATTAATTATAACAATAGGAAGACCAGAAGCTAGACTTTCAGATATAGTAAGTCCACCAGGCTTAGTTACTACTAAATCCGAAATACTCATAAGTTCAGGAACCTCATTTGTATATCCATATACTTGAACATTTGGATTATTACCAACGGTTTCTTCAAAGGCATGCCTCATTTTTTCATTTTTACCAGAAATAGCAATTAGTTGATATTCGTTTCCTAAATCATTAATAAAAGCATTAAGAATTTTTATTGTAGCACTTTTTCCTAAGCCAAACTCTCCACCACCAAAAAAAAGTATAGTTTTTTTATTTAAATCTAAATCAAACGACTTCTTTATTTCTTCTCTATTAAAATGTTTTAAAAATCTATTTGAAAGCGGAATACCAGTAGCAAAAATTTTGGATTCATCTATGCCTTTTTTAGAAATATCTTTTTTCATTCCTTCATGTGAAACAAAAAAATAGTCTATTTGTTCATTTCCAACAAGCCACTGGTCGTGTGAAGCAAAATCTGTCATGACACTTGCCAAAATGCAATTAGTTTTGCCCTTTCGTTTTAAATATGCAGTCATTTGGCTGCCAAATGGGTGTGTTGAAATTACAATATCAGGATTAAATTCATCAAAAAGCTTATGCAGTTTAATAGACATAAGTTTATTAGCACCATTACTAATATGTGCCATTGCTCCATGCTGAGACTGATTATAGATTTTACCCCATGCCCATGGAGCATTTTTTGCCATTTCTTTGTAAGCAAGAGTAGTAAGTTTATCTATATCTTTATTTATATATTTTATACAATCAACCATTTCCGTTTCAGCGTCTTTATAGTGGTCATCAATATACTGTTTAATAGATTTGGCGGCAGAAAGATGCCCTCCTCCATATGCAGCATAAAAAATTAAAATTTTCATAAATTTACCTCACATAATTAAATTATATAAATTTTTATGAAATTATTCAAGCATTTTCAAATTAATTAAGAAAATTATAATGTATAAACTATGAAAAGATGGAAAAAATATATAAAAAATGAAGGAGATTAAAAAAATGGGAAAAATAAAAGAAAAACTTATGGATTTTAAAGAAAGATTAAGAGACAGAAAAATGTTAACAATAGTCGTTTCTTTAATAAGTATAATTTTAGTATTAGCTGTTGTTGTTTATATAAAGCAAAGAGAATACAGAAATCTTGCAGAAAATGGATATAATAACGCATTTTATCAATTGGTGGAATATGTAAATCAAACAGAGGTAATGATAGGGAAAGCAATGGTAAGTAATAATGCTAAACATGGAGCAGAAACACTCACAAATGTGTGGCGAAATGCTAGTTTGGCACAAAGTTATTTAGCAAGACTTCCAATAACAACACGGAGAATTAGAAAACACACAAAAATTTTTAAATCAAGTTTCCGATTATAGTTATAGTTTAGCTGTAAAAGCAATGAGTGGAACTCCGCTATCAGAAGAAGATACAACTAATTTAACTAATTTATATAATTATAGTAGAGAATTAAAAGATACAATAAATCAATTAGAAGTAGATTTATATTCAGGAGATATAAAATGGGGTGAACTTGAAAAGAAGGGTGGCAATAGTTTAGAAGAAGAAACAAATAATTTATCTAAAGCAAGCTTTAGTAATATAAATTCTGGTCTTAATGAATATGCAGGATTAATATACGATGGAGCGTTTTCGGAACATATGACAAATCCAGAAAGAGTAGGACTTACAGGAAATGAAATAAATGAAGAAGAAGCAAAACAAAAAGCTAGAGAATTTATAGCAAAGGAAAAAGAACTTGAAATAATATCAAATGGGCAATCACAAAATGGAAATATTGAAGGATATAGTTTTACATTAAAAGAAAGTGAAGATATACTATATAATATATTAGTATCTAAAATTGGTGGGCATATTGTGGCTATGAATTCAAATAGGGATGTTATAGAGGAAAAGATTTCAGTAGAAGAAGCTGTTCAAAATGGAAAGATGTTTCTAGAATCAAGAGGATTTAAGAATATGAAGGAAACATATTATATAAAAATGGATAATATTGTAACTGCAAATTTCGCTTATGAACAAGATAGGACTTTAATGTATCCAGACCTTATAAAAGTTAAAATTAGTTTGGATAATGGAGAAGTACTAGGAATAGAAACAACAGGATATCTTAACTCTCATAAAGAAAAAAGAGAACTTAAAAATCCTAAAATAAGTATGGAAGAGGCAAAATCAAAACTAAATCCAAAATTAGATATTTCATCAGATAGATTGGCGGTTATACCTACAAAATGGAACACAGAAGTATTTTGTTATGAATTTAAAGGAAATATAAATGGCAATGACTTTCTTATATATATAAATGCTGAGACAGGTGAAGAACAAGATATTTTAATGATTATAAATACCCCTGATGGAACTCTTACAGAATAAAAAGATTGATAACAAAAAGTTATACTATTTATAATTTTGATAGTATAATTTTTTGTGTTTTTTAGCTATAAAAAATACTTGTAAAATGATAATATATGGCATATAATTAAAAAACAGGAGGAAGTTATGCAAGTTAAAGAAATTTTAAAAGTTACAAATGGAAAATTAATATATGGAAATGAAGAAATTGAATGTACAGAATTTTCGAGGGACACAAGAGAAATAAAAAAAGGTTATGCATATGTTGGAATAAAAGGAGAAAGCTTTGATGGAAATGACTTTTACAAAGAAGCAATAAAAAATGGGGCAACTATTTGTATATTAGAAAAGGTTCCTAAAGAAGAAGTTTCAGCAGCAATAATTGTAGTAGAAAACACAATTATTGCATTGGAGCAAATTGCTTGTTATAAGAGGGAACAATATGATATGCCTGTTGTTGGAATAACTGGTAGTGTAGGAAAAACTAGCACAAAAGACTTAATTGCATCAGTTGTATCTGAAAAGTATAATACATTAAAAACAAAAGAAAATTATAATAATGAAATAGGAGTTCCGTTTACAGTGCTTTCTTTAAAAAATGAAGAAGCAATGGTTATAGAAATGGGAATGGATCACTATGGAGAGTTAAGAAGACTTACAAATGTAGTAAAACCTACGCTAGTAGTGCTTACAAATATAGGGGCAAGTCATATAGTAAACTTTGGTTCTTTGGAAAACATTTTAAAGGCAAAATTAGAAATATTAGAAGGACTGAAAGGAAATACAGTTATAATAAATAATGATAATGAACTATTAAATAAATGGGCAAAGGAAAATAATGAAAAGTATAATATAATTACATATGGAATGAGGGAGAAAAGTGATTATATGCCACTTGACATTGAATTAAAAGAAAACTCAAGTAAATATAAGTATGATGGAGAAACAGTAGAAGTTCCTGTTGGAGGAGAGCATTTTGTATTAAATAGTCTTTGTGCAATAGCAGTAGGAGAATATTTAAATATGCCATTAGAAAAAATAATAGCTGGGATATCAAAATTTAAACTTTCAAAGAATAGAATGCAGATTGAGAAGGGAATAAAAGGATCTATAATAATTGATGATACATATAATGCTAACTATGATTCTATGTCAGCAGGTGTTAAATATTTAAAAAGCTTTAAGAATAAGAGAAAAATAGCAGTATTAGGAGATATGCTTAACTTAGGAGATTACTCAAAAGCTTTACATGAAAAAATAGGTAAAGAGATAGATTGTAATATCGACTACTTAATTACAGTAGGTTCAGAATCAAAAAATATAGCAAATGAGTCTACTGCAAAAGAAATTTTTTCTTTTAATAGTAATAAAGATGCTATAAATAAAATAGAATCTATAATAAGCCAAGATGATGTGATTTTGGTAAAGGCCTCTCACGCAATGAATTTTATAGAAATAGTGGAGGCAATAAAGGAGGTTTTATGAAAATAGCTGTTATTTATGGAGGAATATCAACAGAACACGATGTATCAATAAAATCCGCAAAGAATGTAATAAATAATATAGATACTAATAAATATGATGTTACTCCAATTTTAATAGCGAAAGATGGTTCATGGTATAAGAATGGCAAATTATTAAAAAACATTATTGAAGAGCTTAAAAAAGTAGATGTAGTATTTCCTATATTGCATGGTAAATTTGGTGAAGACGGTACCGTGCAAGGAATGCTAGAAATGCATAAAATACCATATGTGGGTTGCAATGTATTAGCATCTAGTATATGCATGGATAAAATATATACAAAAATAATATTGGATAAAGCTAAAATAAAACAAGCAAATTACATTTATATAAAAGATGAAAATATTTATGTAGATGATGAATTTGAAGAACTTGAGTTAGAAAATGATAGAATTGTAGAATTAGTAGAAAAGAAATTAGGATATCCAGTGTTTATAAAGCCATCAAGATCAGGGTCTTCAATAGGGATAAAAAAGGCTAGAAATGCTCAAGAGCTTATAGCAGGTATACAAAAAGCAGCAGAATTCGATAGTAAAATTTTGGTAGAAGAATATATTGATGGTAGAGAACTTGAATGTGCTATATTAAACGGTAAAGCGATTGAAGTAGGAGAAATAGTTCCAGGAGATGATTTCTATTCATATGAAGCTAAATATAATAATAAAGAATCAATGGTAATTGTTCCAGCAGAAATTAAAACAGAAATTAGAAATAAGATAAAATATTTAGCAGAAAAAGCATTTAAGGTTGTAGATGGAACAGGGCTAGCAAGAATAGATTTCTTTTTAGAAGATAAAACAGATGAATTATATATTAATGAAATAAATACGATGCCAGGATTTACGGAAATAAGTATGTATCCAAAACTATGTGAGGCTGGCAATATAAACTATAAAGACTTAATAAGTAATTTAATAGAATCAGCAGTAAAATAGAGGTAAAAATGGAAACAAATATTGAAAAATTAAAAGAATATTTAGGAAAAAGAGTATCAGAAAAAAGATTAAGCCATAGTATAGGTGTTATGAATATGTGCGAAAGATTGGCACATATTCATAATTCGGATATAACTAGGGCAAAGTTAGCAGGGCTTATGCATGATATGGCAAAAGAGTTAACAAAAGAAGAAAAGTTGAATTATGTAAAAGAAAATGAGATTAAACATAATAAATATGAAGAAAAATTTGTAGATATATTACATGGAAAAATAGCAGCAGATATGTGCAAAAAGCTATATAAGTTCGATGAAGAAATGTGTATAGCAATAGCATATCATACTACTGGTAAAGAAAATATGTCTTTATTAGAAAAGATAGTATTTATTGCAGATAAAATAGACGAAACGAGGAATTATGAAGGTATAGACGAATTAAGAGAATTAGCATACAAAGACTTAAATAGTGCTATTTTAAAAAACATTGATAAAGAAATTGCTAGAAAGCTAGAGGAAAAAAAGTGGATTTCAGAAGAAAGTTTAAAAACTAGAAATTATTTGCTTCTAAATAGTGAAAAATGAATAAATATGTGATATAATGTTTGCAGCATAGAATCTAGGAGGGGTAAAATGAGCTTTAAAGATTACTATAATATACTAGGTTTAGAAACAAATAAAGTAACAATAGATCAAATAAAATCAGCCTATAGAAAACAAGCGAAAAAATATCATCCTGATGTAAATGTTGGTGATAAATTAGCAGAAGAAAAGATAAAAGATGTAAATGAAGCTTACAGAATTCTTTCAAATCCATCAACAAAAAGAAAATATGATAGAACTTGGAATTATAATGTCGGACGTAGATTAAATCATACAAAGACTTCAGGACAAATGGCTGGTGAAATATTTGGAATGTTTTTTGGAAGCGGAGATACAGCTGAAAGCATAGACAAGCCAAATGAACCAGCAATAAGAGGTGAAGATATTGAAACAGAAATAAATATATCACTTGAAGAAGGATTTTACGGAGCAAACAAAACAATTGTATTTAAAGATTTAGAAAATAAAGGAATTATTTTTATAGATGATTTAAAACAAAATTTAGAAAAAAGAAAAACAATTATAAGAGCTCATGGAATTGCAAAAGAAGTATATACACAAGCTGATAAAATGGGAATTGATTTAATAGATTTAACATGTCCAAAAGTATTAAAAATTCACAAAATTGTATCTGAATATAATGAAAAAGAATATTACATATTTTTAGTTGGTTCAAAAAAACATCCAGAAATTATAGGAACTGCAAGCTTTTGTGGAGACGATGTAAGTATAATAGAAAACATTGACGATATTAATATATCAATAGATAATTTTAAAAAATCAAACAGAAAAAAACTAGCTATTGTAGTTCAAACAACATTTAGTTTACAAAAATTCACAGAAATTACAGAAAGTATAAAGAAAAAATTTAAAAATTTTGAAAATATAGAAGTAGTAAATACTATATGTAATGCGACTAAAATAAGACAAGAAGAAACAGAAGAGCTATCTAAAAAAGTTGATTGTATGATAATAGTAGGAGGAAAAAATAGTTCAAATACCAAAAAATTATATGAAATTTCTAAAAAAAATTGTAATAACACTATATGTGTAGAAGAGGTAAATGAGATTGATAAAGGTGTTCTTAAGCAGGGAAATATTGTGGGGATAATGGCTGGAGCTTCAACTCCACAGTGTAGCATAAATAGTGTCATTGAATTGGTAAAAAATACATAAAAAAATTTTTAGAAAACTATTGACTAAAAAAAATATTATGTATAAAATAATTATAAATCAAAAGAAAAGGAGATATGAGAGATGAAGAGTAATATAAAAAAGATATTGGGAATTGTTTTATCAATTGGTGTTTTTATGTATATATTTTCAGGAATTGTTTTTGCTGATTCAGCACCATTAGATTTTGGGTCTTTCCAGGATATGAATTCAACAGGAGGAAATAATACAGCAGTTGTATCACAAAATAATACAATAACAAATAATAATGTAGAAACAAATAATACAACAAATAAAACAAATACTGTTGTTTCACAAGATAGCACAACACTTCCAAAAACAGGTTCAAACAATGAAGTAATATTTATTATAGGTATTACAATATTAGTAGGAACTACAGTATTTATATATAATAAAACAAAAATTAAATAATCAGATTACATAAAAAGAAATAAATTTAAGCAATACACAAATTTGCTTAAATTTATTTCTTTTTTTATATATTTTTTTCAAAAAAGGGTGCAATTTTTATGATATGTATGATAAAATGGCAAAGATAAAAAAAGAAGGAGTGTTTTTTATGTCAGATATTAAGTATAAAAGAGTATTATTAAAATTAAGTGGAGAAGCTTTAGCAGGTGAAAATAAAACTGGGCTATCAGCAGAAGTTGTTGATAAAATAACATCTCAAATAAAAGAAATGACAGAGCTTGGAGTACAAGTTGCAGTAGTAGTAGGTGGAGGAAACTTCTGGAGAGGTAAATATGGATACAATATGGAGAAAACAACATCAGATTATATGGGAATGCTTGCTACAACAATAAATGCTTTAGCATTACAAGATTCATTAGAATCAAAAGGAATTTATTCAAGAGTTCAAACTGCAATTGAAATGCGTGAAATTGCAGAGCCATATATAAAAAGAAAAGCAGCAAAACATCTAGAAAAAGGAAGAGTCGTAATATTTGCTTGTGGAACTGGAAACCCATATTTTACAACAGATACAGGAGCAGCTTTAAGAGCAGCAGAAATAAATGCAGAAGTAATATTAGTTGCTAAAACAATTGATGGTGTATATTCAGCTGATCCAAAAGTTGATTCAAGTGCTGTTAAATATGATGAAATTACATATATGGATATTTTGAATAAAGACCTAAAGGTTATGGATGCAACAGCAATTTCTTTATGTAGAGAAAATAATATACCTTTAATAGTATTTGCCATGAATGAACCAGAAAATATGATAAAAGCTGTAAAAGGTGAAAAAATAGGAACTTTAGTAAAAGCTGATTAAAATATAATTGACTTTTTAATCAAAGTAAAATATTATATAACAAACAGTTTATTCTGTAATATTTTAATTACAGAATAAAATCTATTATGAAAGGAATTATGAATTATGAATTATGACGATATTATAAATAAAATGGATAAAACAGTTGGAGTATTTGAAAATAACTTAGCAGAAGTTAGAGCAGGTCGTGCAAATCCTGCAATATTAAACAAAATTAAAATTGATTATTATGGTGTACCAACTCCAATATCACAAGTAGCTGGAATTTCTGTTCCAGAAGCTAGACTTATAGTAATACAACCATGGGATTTAGGTATATTAAAAGAAATTGAAAAAGAAATATTAAAATCTGACATAGGAATAAATCCAAATAATGACGGAAAAGTAATAAGACTTTCTTTCCCAGAATTAAATGAAGAAAGAAGAAAAGAAATAGTAAAAAACATAAAGAAAATGGCTGAAGAATCAAAAATAGCAGTAAGATCTATAAGAAGAGATGGAATTGAAGAATTTAAGAAAAAACAAAAAGATTCTGAAATAACAGAAGATGAATTAAGAATAGCAGAAGAAGAAATTCAAAAAATAACAGATAAAAAAATAGCTGAAATTGATACTTTATTAGATAATAAAGAAAAAGAAGTTATGAGTGTATAAAATCTTTAATGGAGGAATCATATGAATTTTAAAGAAGAGCTAACAAAATATATTGATATAATCAATAATGAATTAACTAAATATTTAAAAAAAGAAGACTGTCCAGAGCATATTTTAAATGAATCTAAAGGATATAGCTTAATGGCTGGTGGAAAAAGATTAAGACCTATTTTAATAATTGCATCATATAATTTATTTAAAGATGATATAGAAAAATGCTACAAATTTGCGGTTGCAATGGAAATGGTTCATACTTTTTCTTTAATTCATGATGATTTACCAGGAATTGATAATGATGATTATAGAAGAGGTAAGCTTACAAATCATAAAAAATATAATGAAGCTACTGCAATATTAGCTGGTGATAGTTTATTAAATAATGCATATAATTTAATAATTGATGATATTTCTGAAAGTGATGATAATGAAAAACAAAGTAAATTAAATGCGTTATATGAATTATCTTATGGTATAGATAGAATGATTGCTGGTGAGTATGTTGATACAGAATATGAAGGAAAACAAATTTCTAGTGACTATTTAGAATATATGCATGAAAATAAAACTGGTGCATTAATCAAAGCTTCTGTACGAATTGGTGCAATACTTGCAAATGCTGATGAAAAAGATTTAAATAAGCTTACTGATTATGCCGAAAAAATAGGTTTAGCATTTCAAATTAAAGATGACATATTATCAGAAATAGGAAATGAAAAAGAGCTTGGAAAACCAGTTGGAAATGATAAAGCAAGAGGAAAATGTACATATGTAACAAAATATGGACTAGAAAAAGCTCAAAAAATGTTAGATGATATAATAAATGAAGCAATTGAGATTATAAAAAATTACAATGAAAAAGGTGAATTTTTAATAGAGCTAGCATTATATATAAAAAATAGAAATAAATAAAGGAGTCATAATTATGGAATCAGACATTAACAATATACCTACTCATATTGCAATAATAATGGATGGAAATAGAAGATGGGCAAGAGCACGAAATTTAAATGTATCAGATGGTCATAAAAAGGGTGCCGAAACATTAGAAAATATTGCAAAATATTGTAATAAAATAGGAATAAAATATTTAACTGTATATGCTTTTTCTACAGAAAACTGGAAAAGAAGCAAAGAAGAAGTTGGAGCTTTAATGAGTTTATTAAGATTTTATCTTGATAAATTTGCTAAAAGAGCAGATACAGAAAATATAAGAATAAAAGTATTAGGTGACATTGAGGTTTTAGATAAAGGTTTAAAAGAATCAATATTAAAAGCAATAGATAGAACTAAAACAAACACAGGATTAACTTTAAATATTGCACTTAATTATGGAGGAAGAGCTGAGTTAACAATGGCTGTTAAAAGAATTGCTGAACAAGTAAAAAATGGGACTTTAAGCATAGATGATATATCTGATCAAACGATATCTGACAATTTGTATACAGCTGGTCAGCCTGATCCAGATTTATTAATAAGAACAAGTGGAGAGCTTCGTACAAGTAATTTTTTACCTTGGCAAATTGTATATTCTGAATTTTGCTTTAAAGAAAAATTCTGGCCAGATTTTAATAAATCTGACA
>OLWB01001828.1_pt1 | contig 18621 bp, 13 predicted proteins | sample 1673331 | NCBI WGS metagenome assembly OLWB01 (sample SAMEA3178943, study PRJEB25190) | human gut metagenome | biome: human gut; feature: human-associated habitat; material: faeces | place: Austria | collected 2013
GTGTTAAGCACGCCGCCAGCGTTCGTCCTGAGCCAGGATCAAACTCTCTATAAATTGTATCTAAACGACCGGAGCCGTTCAAATCTTTACAGAGCTATTTGTCATAGCTTAAAACTTTTTATACTTAACTTCCCCGGTAATTGACTTAACCCGGTTCCGCCAAGTTTTCAGTTGCACATCTTTCGATGCGCTCCCGTCTGGTGCTTTTCGTTTCGTTCGTTGTTTAATTTACAAGGTACACGTCCCACAACCGCGGAACAGTCATTATCTTACCACATGTCTGCCATCTTGTCAACTACTTTTTTACCTTTTTCAGACATTTTTCGTCGACCAGATTTTACTCATGTGCGCCGCCCTGTCGGACAGCTTTGTTAGATTACCATACGCCGAATCATTTTGCAACCCCTATTTTTCGATTTCTCATCATCCAGATAGAAACATCACTATCATAAGCTGCGCTAATTTCATCCCATACACGATGTACAACAGAATCGCTTCTGTTTCCCCGTCAATTGTCAATTATTGCTATTTACATTCCCGGTTCAAAGTGTTAAAGTATCTGCAACACAGTTACAGCGATGAAGGACACCCAGTAAGGTGCTGCAAGCGCTTACAGCAGAGAGCTGCCGGTCGGTGCAAGGCAGCGGAGCAGCAGCGCCCCAATTACCGTCCTGAGCCGCGTTCCGAAGCTCTCCGGAGTGGTAGGCGACGCCGGGCGCGCCCGTTACAGCGCTGCGGATATGTCAGTATCCTATGAGGCCGCGCAAGCGGTAAATTGAGGTGGTACCACGGGTTTATTCTCGTCCTCTGTGTCCTTTCGGGACGCAGAGGACGTTTTTGTTTTCAAGGAGCGTTTACGATGACTGCATTTCTTCCCATACGGCGATACCCGCGGCGGCGGGATCACAACAACGACTTCGCGCAGCACTGCGCCGCGTAGCATTACGCGCTACTATTATATATTATGAATTACAAGGAGGGGCACACTATGCCTGCCATTACTTTTTACAAGCACGAACCCATCCCTATGGAGATGCACAAGGTCAAGATCGTCCAGCAGCTGCACCTGCTGCCCACCGCCCAGCGCCTGGAAAAAATGCAGCAGGCCGGGTTCAATACCTTCCAGCTGCACAACGGCGATATTTTTCTGGACATGCTTACCGATTCCGGCGTCAACGCCATGTCCGACCGCCAGCAGGCGGCCATGCTGCAGGCTGACGACGCCTATGCCGGCAGCGAGACTTTCTTCCGTATGCAGGCCAAGCTCCAGGAGCTGTTCGGCATCGAGAACTGCCTGCCCGCCCATCAGGGGCGTGCCTGCGAGAACATTCTCGCCACCCGCTTTGTCAAGCCCGGCAACTGTGTCATCATGAACTACCACTTCACCACCGCCAAGGCGCATATCACCCGTCTGGGCGGCCGCGTGGAGGAGCTGGTCAAAAAGGAGGGTCTTGTCAGCCACAGCGACCTGCCTTTCAAGGGAAATATCGATCTGGACGCGCTGGAATCCTGCATTCTGAAGGAGACTCCCTCCAACGTTCCCTTCGTCCGGCTGGAGGCCGGCACCAACCTCATCGGCGGTCAGCCCATCTCCTACACCAACATGAAGGCCGCCACCGCCATCTGCCGGAAATACAAGATCCTGACGGTGCTGGACGCTTCTCTTCTGCAGGACAACCTGTACTTCATCAAGACCCGTGAGGAGGGTATGCAGGACAAATCCGTGCGAGAGATCACCCGCATGATCGCCGACCTGTTCGACATCATCTACTTCTCCGCCCGAAAATTCGGCTTCGCCCGCGGCGGCGCGATCCTGGTGCGGGACAAGAAGCTGTTCCACTCCATGGAGGATCTGATCCCCATGTTCGAGGGCTTCCTGACCTACGGCGGCATGTCCGTTAAGGAGATGGAGGCCATGACCGTGGGCTTCGAGGAGAGCATGGACATGGACGTGATCTCCCAGGGGCCGCAGTTCATCGACTACTGTGTCAAGCGGCTGGATGAATACGGCGTGCCCGTCATCACCCCCGGCGGCGGTCTGGGCGCACACATCGACGTGAAGGAGTTCCTGCCCCATGTGCCCCAGTCCGAATACTCCGCCGGCGCCCTGTCCTGCGCCCTGTACATCTGCGGCGGCATCCGGGGCATGGAGCGCGGCACACTGTCGGAGGAGCGCGAACCGGATGGCACGGAGCGCATCGCCTCCATGGAGCTGCTGCGGCTGGCCTTCCCGCGCCGCGTGTTCACCCTGTCCCAGACGGAGTACGTCATCGACCGGGTAAAGTGGCTGTTTGACCACCGCCAGCTGGTGGGCGGGCTGGAATTCGTCCACGAGCCGGCCACGCTGCGGTTCTTCACCGGCGTGCTGAAGCCCATCGGGGACTGGCCGGAGAAGCTGGCGGCGGCGTACCGCGCCGATTTCGGGGACGAGCAGTAAAAAATGGCGGCAATGGGGCGATATCCCTCTTGACATCGCCCCGCCGCCGTGCTACAATCGTGCCACAATCCAAGGGGCGCTGGCGCATGCCGGCTGAGATGTGACGTATCGCCGTCCAGTCCCTCGAACCTGATCCGGGTAATGCCGGCGTAGGAATGCGATCATATCGATTTCAGATTTCCGCATGACGACGCCGCGTGGCTCGCCATGCGGGAATTCTTTTTTCGGAGGTAAACACAAATGAATCACATGAAGCTTCGCTCTCTCTGCGAGGGCGCTGTACTGGTGGCCGTGGCGCAGATCCTCAGCTACCTGAAGCTGTGGGAAATGCCCTGGGGCGGCAGCGTTGTTCTGTCCATGATCCCTCTGGTGCTGTACGCAGTGCGCTGGGGACTGGGTGCCGGTCTGCTGGGCGGCTTCGCCTTCGGCGTGCTGCAGTTCATGTTTGACGGCGGCTTTGCCATCGGCTGGCAGTCCATCCTGGGCGACTATCTGGTTGCCTTCACCGTTCTGGGTCTGGCCGGTCTGGTCGCCCGCACCAAGAGCGGCGTGTTCACCGGCACGCTGATCGCCGGCTTCGCCCGTTTCCTGGTGCACTATGTGGTCGGCGCCACTGTCTGGGCGGCGTATATGCCCGAGACCTTCTTTGGCATGACCATGCACAGCCCCTGGTTCTACTCCCTGCTGTACAATCTGGCGTACATGCTCCCCAACATCGCTATCACCCTTCTGGTCTTTGCTGTGGCGTACAAGCCTCTGAACAAGTACCTCACCGCATCCGACCTCATTCCCTCTCCTGCTGCGGCGCAGCCGGCGAAGAAGGATCCCTCCTCTTCCAAATGGGATCCCGAACGCTGACCCCTCCCTCCCCCTGCACCGCAGCAAAGCCCGGCGCTCCCGCGCCGGGCTTGAGACTGTCGAAAAAGCCTGTCATTGCGAGCCAGTGCGCGCCGCGAAGCAAGTGCCCTTGGGGTACACACTGGCGTGGCAATCCGTTTCTAAAACGCATAAATTCTGCGTTTTTCGCAGATTTCTGTCTAAAAAGATACGGATTCCCACGTCGCTTCGCGCCGCGAAGCAAGTGCCCTTGGGGTACTCCTCGGAATGACAGGGGCGAGGTTTATCGCCACGCTAAAGCCCGGCGCGGAAGCGCCGGGCTTTATCTTACTTATTCTCCGTAATGCACATGCAGCAGTTGGTGGCACTTCTCCTCGCCATACTCCTTCAGGAGGGATGTGACGATGGGGTTCTTCTCCGCCCGCTTGAACATGGCCGAGGCATCGGCGGCATACAGCCCTTCGCCCCGCTTCTTCTTTACATCGCTGAGTCCGTAGGGCTGTCCCGCGCCGCCCACGCAGCCGCCCTGGCAGGTCATGACCTCCACCAGATGGTAGAAGCACTTCCCCGCCTCCATGTCCGCGATCAGCTCCTTGGCGTGGACCAGCCCGTTGACCACGGCGATGTGCAGCTCCTGTCCGTCCACGTTCAGCTCCACATGGCGGATGGCGCCGTCGCCCCGCAGGTCGGTGACCCGCACCGCCCGCAGCGTGTTCTTGCTCTTATCAGGCAAGCAGTGGCGCACCACCGCCTCCGCCACACCGCCGGTCACACCGTAGATCACCGCCGCGCCGCTGCCCAGCCCGAAGGGCAGATCGGGGGATTCCAGCTCCAGCTCGTTGAGCTGCACGCCCGTCTCCCGCATCATGTCCACCAGCTCACGGGTGGTCAGCACCAGATCCACGTCCGGCCGCCCATCGTGCACGAATTCCGGCCGCGCCGCCTCCATCTTCTTAGCGGTGCAGGGCATGATGGCGATGTTGTACGTTGTCCGGCCGTCCGCCTCGTCCTTAGCGGCGTACTTGTCGCGGATCACCGCGGCGAACATCTCCATGGGGGACTTGCAGGTGGAGATATTCTTCAGATACTTGGGGTCGTTGAACTCCAGATACCGCACCCACGCGGGACAGCAGCTGGTGAACATGGGGAACGGCCCGCCGTTTTTCAGCCGCTGCAAGAACTCCTCGGCCTCCAGTATGGTGGTCATGTCCGCGCCGAAATTGGTGTCGTACACCTCGTCCACACCCATGAGCTTCAGTGCCGTGGTCATCTTGTCGATGACGTTCACGCCCGCCGGGATACCGAAGGCCTCGCCCACCGCCACGCGCACCGCCGGAGCGATCTGCACCACCACCCGCTTCTTCGGGTCGTGGATGGCCGCCCACGCCGTGCCGATCTGATCGTTGACCGTGATAGCGCCGGTGGTGCAAACGGCGGCGCACTGACCGCAGCCCACGCACTTCGTCTCCTCCAGCTTCTTATCGAAGGCGGGCATCACCTGCAGCTCGCTGCCCCGGAAGGCAAAGTTCAGGATGCCCTGTCCCTGCAGCTCCTCGCACACCCGCACGCAGTCGCCGCACAGGATACATTTGTTGGGGTCGCGGAACACCGCGTAGCTGGTGTAATCCCTCTCATACCGGGGCTTATTGTTGGGGAAGCGGATATGCCGCACGCCGAACCGCTGCGCCAGCTCCTGCAGACGGCAGTTGCCGCTCTTGGCGCAGGTGGTGCAGGAGCAGTCGTGTGCCGCCAGCAGCAGCTCCAGTATCATCCGCCGGTGCTTCAACAGCCGTGCGGTGTTGGTGCGGATCTCCATGCCGTCCCGGGGCTCCATGGAGCAGGAGGCGTCGATCTTGCCGGTTTTCACGTCCTCCACGATACACATGCGGCACGCGCCGTGAACGGAAAGCTCGGAATAGTAGCAGAATGTGGGGATGTCGATACCCGCCTTGCGGATGACCGCCAGCACATTGCGTTCCCCGTCAAAAGGCACCCGCTGCCCGTCGATGACCATAATTCCCTTAGCCATGGCTCACTCCTCCTCTATGGCGTCGATAGCGCCGAAGGGACACGCGCCCCAGCATGCGCCGCAATGGATGCACTTCTCGTTGTCGATGGTATACGGCATGCGGAGCTGGCCGGAGATGGCCTCCATGGGACAGTTCTTGGCGCACTTGCCGCAGCCCTTACACAGATCCGCCTTGATCTCCAACCGCCGTCTGCGTCCGTTGCATATAGGACAGTGGTGATCCACCACATGGTGCAGATAGTCCTGCCTGAAATGCCGCAGCGTGGACATGACCGGCTTGCAGGCTGTCTGTCCCAGACCGCACAGCGCCGTGTCGGTGATGGTATCGCTGAGCGCCTCCAGCAGCTCCAGATCGTCGGGGCTTCCCTCGTTGGCGATGATCCGCTCCAGCGTCTCCAGCATGCGCTTCGTGCCCTCCCGGCAGGGCGTACACTTGCCGCAGCTCTCCTTCTGGGTAAAGTGCATGAAGAACCGCGCTACCTCCACCATGCAGGTGTCCTCGTCCATGACCACCAGTCCGCCGGAGCCGATGATGGCGCCCAGCTTCTTCAGCGAGTCGAAGTCCATGGGATAGTCCAGATGCTCCTCGGTCAGGCATCCGCCGGAGGGCCCGCCGATCTGCACAGCCTTGAATTTTTTCCCATTGGGGATACCTCCGCCGATATCGAAGATGATCTCCCGCAGCGTGGTGCCCATGGGCACCTCCACCAACCCCGTGTTTACCACATTGCCCGTTAGAGCGAAGGTCTTGGTGCCGGCGCTGGACTCGGTGCCGATGCCCTTATACCACTGTGCACCGTGGTTGATGATCCCCGGCACATTGGCGAATGTCTCCACGTTGTTCAGCACCGTGGGCTTGCCCCACAGTCCCTGATCCACCGTCCGGGGCGGCTTCACGCGGGGCATGCCCCGCTTGCCCTCGATGGACGCGGTCAGCGCGCTGCCCTCGCCGCATACGAAGGCGCCCGCGCCCCGGTTGATGTGGATGTGGAAGCTGAAGCCGCTGCCCATGATGTCATCGCCCAGCAGCCCTATCTCCGTGGCCTTTTCAATGGCGATCTGGAGCCGTTTCACCGCCAGCGGATACTCGGCGCGGACGTAGATGTAGCCCTCCGTCGCGCCGGTGGCCACACCGGCGATCATCATACCCTCCAGCACGGAATGGGGGTTGCCCTCCATCACGCCCTGATCCATGAACGCGCCGGGGTCGCCCTCGTCGCCGTTGCACACGATGTACTTCACCGGCTCCTCCGTGTGGCGCCGCACGCTCTCCCACTTGCGCCCCGCCGGGAAGCCGCCGCCTCCGCGCCCGCGCAGTCCGGAATTGGCGATCTCCCTGCATATCTCCTCACCGGTCATGGTGAACAGTGCCTTTTCAAAGGCGGTATAGCCGCCCAGCGCCAGATACTCCGTCATATCCTCCGCGTCAGACTTGCCGCTGTTCTTCAGCACCACCCGGTGCTGGTTCTTGTAAAAGGGAATGTCATCCCGGCGCTGATAGGACACTCCGTTCTGGGTATACAGCAGCCGCTCAATGACCTCGCCGCCCAGAATCGTCTTTTCGATGATCTCGTCGCAGTCCTCCACCTTCACATGGGCATAGAGAATGTCCAGCGGCTCGATGCACACCAGCGGACCGATCTCGCAGAAGCCATGGCAGCCGGACTTCTTCAGGTGGATGCCCTCCTTACCGGCCTCATCCTTCAGACATACCGCCACCGGAATGCCGCGGGACTGGCATGTGGTCCGCAGGTAATCGTATACCTTCATGGCGCCGCTGGCGATACAGCCCGTACCGGCGCACACCAGCACATTCAGTCTGCCCCGGCTCTGATCCATCAGCTCTGCCGCCTGTGTATGCAGCGCATGGAACCCGCTTCGCGTCAGCTTGCTCATACCGCCGCCTCCCTTCCTCTGATGGCCTCCAGCTCGCCAATGGCCGCCTCCGGCGTCATCTTGGCGAACACCTCGCCGTCAATGGTCATCGTGGGTGCCAGACCGCAGGCGCCCAGACAGGCCACCGTCTCCAATGTAAACATGGCGTCGGCGCTGGTCTTGCGCTTACCCTCCAGCCCCAGATACTCATACAGCGCATCATAGATGGGGCCGGACTTCCGCACATGACAGGCCGTGCCGTCACATACCTTGATAATATGCTTGCCCTTAGGCTCCAGCGAAAAATTCTCATAGAACGTAGCCACGCTGTACACCTTGGACACGCCAATATGGAGCATATCCGCCACCAACTCCATATTTTCCTGACTCAGATAGTTTTCCGCCGCCTGGATCTCCTGTAGAATAGCGATCAGGCGTGAGCTATCGCAATTGTACGCCCGCACGATAGCCGCCGTTTTCTCCTGTCCTGCTCTCATGCCGATTCCTCCTAATGTAAGTGTTGTCCTCTCGGTCTGTTTTTCGTTAATTTTCTAACACTCACCCGTACTGTACCATAGAACCGCCCGCCTTGCAACGAGAAAAGAGGAAAAATCGTCACCGTGAAAATTTTTCTCCATCCTGCACAAAATCGCCGCCCCATTTTTGCTCTAATGAGCAAAAGACAGGGCGGCATGATATTTTTTTACGGAGCGTGCAAAAGCGGAGCGGCCTTCCGGCCGCCCCGTCAGCTTGTCGAAAAAGTCCATCCGGACTTTTTCGACAAGCTGCCTGCAAAATCGCAAAATAAAAAACTGCATTTTATTTTGCGATTTTGGTCGCTGCGGCGGGTGATTGAACGCGAAAGGGAACCCTGACGGTTCCCTTTCACACTATCCTTCCCTCCGATATGCGTGACCGTGCAGGTTTATCGACAGGCTGGCGGAGCGGCCTTCCGGCCGCCCCGTTTTCGCCTACATGATTTACATGATTCCCGATTTTTCCTTGCTGGCAGCGATGGCCGCGTTCAGCCTCCGCGCCGGGTAATACAGCACCAGTCCCAGCACCGTGAACAGCACGCACATGCCCAGCAGCACCAGCGCGCAGTCGCGGTAGGTGTGGCCGTACATGCCGCCCACCGTCTCCCGGATCATATCCATGCCGTAGTGGAACGGCATGAAGGGATACAGCGTCTGGAATATCTGCGGCAGCACGTGGATGGGATACGAGCCGCCGGAGCCGGCCACCTGAATGACCATGATGATTACCGACAGCGCCATGCCCACATTGTCCAGCGCATACACCAGCGCATAGTTCATGCAGGCGAAGTTCAGCGAGCACAGGCAGCAGGCCAGCACGAACAGCGCCGGCTCCGCCGGCTCCATCCCCACGAAGTACAGGCACCCGAAGGCCGTCACCAGCGCCTGCGCCATAGCCATCAGGAAGAAGGTGATGAACCGTCCGAAATACCGCTGCACCGCCCGGCACCCGGCAAACTCCGGCTGGGTCACGGGCACCTTCAGCATCACCGCCGTCAGCAGGCTGCCCACAAACAGCGCCAGCATCACATAGTACGGCGACATGGCCGCGCCGTAGTCCTTGATCTCGTAGATGATCTCGGTGTTCATCTGCACCGGCGAGGTGAGATAGTCCGCCATGCTGTCGGCGTCGCTGCTCTCCATCAGCTCCGTGAACCGGCGGAACGCATCGCTGCCCGTTATCCGCTGCACATCGTCCTCGATGTCCGTCAGGTACTTCTCCACCGTGCCCGCCAGCGTGATGCCCGCGTCCAGCGTGGGCTGCACCGTGGTCATGGCACTGGCATAGCCGTCCAGTGTACCGGACACGCCGCCCAGACTGCCGGCCACGGCATCCAGCAGTTGCTGGATCGCCCGCAGCGATGCCTGTGCCTGTGCGCCGGCGGCCTGCAAATAATCGTTCACCTGCTGGTTGGTGTTGATGGCCGCAGCACGCAGCTGCTGCCGCACCTGCGCCAGCGTATCCAGCACCGGCTCCAGCGCGCCGCCGGTGCTCACTGTACCGATGGCCTCCTTCAGATCCACCAGTCCGTCGATGACCGCCTGCAGCTGCTGCGCCGTATTCGCGTCGCCGGAGGCCTCCGCCTCGTCCCGCGCCGCCGTCAGCCGCACGATCACCTCGTCCACCCGGGCGATCATGTTGGCCTGTATCGTCTCCTCGATACCGGCCACGCCCGTCTCCCGCAGCATGGCGTCCAGATCGGCCAGCAGCTTGTCGGCGCTGTCCAGCACCGTCAGCAGATCGCTGTTCGTCTCGTTGGCCGATGTCATGCCGGTGCCGATGACCTGCACCGTTCCGCCCACGGCGCCGCCGGCGTCGTCAATGGCGCTCTGCGCATCCCGGATGGTCACGGACGCGGCAGCCAGCAGGCTGTCCGCGCCGTCCATCACGTCCTTCAGGGATACCAGCACCTTCTGTATCTGCGCCGTCTCCTGCCGGGCGGAGGTCAGCTTGTCCATGATGCCGTCCGCCAGATCCTGGCTGTCCAGCCCCATGGCCTTGCACACCGTGCCCACGGTGGTCAGCACCTCCGCCGCCTTGCCCACGACGGTGGTATTGATCTGCTCCTGCACGGCGGTCTTGGCCTTGCTGGTGATCTTGGGCGCGATGGCGTTCTTTTTCTCGTTCTCGTAATACTGTATCTGCGGATGGCGCAGGTCGCCGGTCAGGATACTGACAAAATCACCGGTGAACTCCTCCGGCACCACCAGCGCCGCATAGTACTCCCCGGACTCCACGCCGCTGAGCGCCGTGTCCGCGTCATCCACGAACACCCAGCCCATCTGGTCGTTGCTTTCCAGCCCCTGCAATACCAGCTCTCCGATATTCAGCTCCAGCCCCATGACCTGGTACCCCTGATCCTCGCTGGCCACCGCCACCTTGATGCGGCTGGTGGACGCCACGCCGTAGGGATCCCAGTTGGAAAGGATGTTGAACCACGCATACAGGCACGGCACCAGGCACAGACCCAGCAGTACCACCACCGCCACCACGCTGGCGGTGAGCCGCCGCCAGTCGGCGCGGAAGATATTCCAGATATTTCTCATCTGTCATCCTCCTTCCGGCTCTCCTCCGCGCTGCGCCGCAGGTCGGCGGACAGCCCCTGCAAGGCCTGCGTCAGCTTTTCCAGATCGCCCGCCAGCTTTTCCGGATCATCCAGCATTTTCTGCCACACGGCGGCGCCGCTGCCGGACACAGGCGCGACCTGCTTCTCCGGCTCCGGCGCACTCACGCGCTCCGGCTCCTGCATCCGCTTGGGCACATACGCCGTCTCTGCCGGCTGGCTGTGCATCTCCTGCAAAATATCGTCCACGGTGTACACCACCGGCTCCTCCGGCACGCTTTCCGTCTCCGCCGCCGTCTCCGGCTCCTCCCGCTCCCACGCAGGCGCTTCCTCCCGCTGGCCGCGGTGCCGCAGCGCCGGCAGCCGGGGCATACGGGGCAGCTCCGGCAGCTCCAGCAGTGCACCCATGCTCTCCTGCTCCATCTGCGTGATGTCCTCCAGCTTTTTCTGCAGCTCATAGTCCGCGTACTCCACGGCGATGAGATACGCCGCCACCGCGAACATGGACAGTATCCACAGCATCAGCGTGAATACCTTGTTGCCCTCCGCCAGAAACATCAGCAGCATCAGTCCCAGCGTCACCGCCAGCAGCATCCGCATACCGATCCGGATGCGCCGCCGGTTGTTCTCGTGCAGGGTGCTGACCTCGTCCCGCAGGCGGTCATACAATTCCTGATATTCCCGTTCCTTCGACATACGTTCAGCACCTCCCTTACAGCAATTCCGTCTCTTCCAGCTTCTCCTCCATGAAGCGGTTCAGCCCCATGAACGGCTTGCGCACCAGCAGGCCGATCAGCAGCGCCGCCACCGCAAACAGCATCAAATAGCCGATCTGCTGCCAGTAGTAATTGCCGTACATGCCGCAGATGCACTCCCGCATGGCGTCGATGGCGTAGGGGAAGGGGAAGAAGCGGTAGAATTTCTGATAGATCTCCGGCAGCAGCTCGATGGGGAACGTACCGGAGGAGCCTGCGATCTGCATGACCATGATGACCACCACGATGGCCTTGCCCACGTCGCCGAAGGACAGCGCCAGCGAGTAGATCAGCAGGCTGAAGGTAAAGGCCGTCAGCGCCCCGGTAAGATACATCATCCCCGGATGCAGGCACTGCACCTTTAATATGTACAGGTCGCCGGTGACGATGACCGCCGCCTGTATCTGGCTCATCAGAAAGAAGAACAGATACCGCCCGAAATACAGCTCCGCCAGCCTGGGAGCGATCAATCCGTCCGTCCTGGCGTGTACCTTGATAAGGGACGACAATATCACGCCGCCCACCCAGATAGCCAGCACCGTGTAGAACGGCGTCATGGCCGAGCCGTAGTTCTCAATGGGATAGACCTTGTTGACGCCGGTCTGCACCATCTCCGGGAAATACTGCCCGTACACCGCCGGGTCGCCGCCCAGTATGGTCAGCAGCGTGTCCATGTACTCGTCGGCGCTGAGATCCTGCATGCCGTCAATGGTGTCCGACAGGGACGCCGTCATCCTGTCCGTGGCGGGACGCAGCAGCTCCATGGTGGTGCCCAGCGCCTGCGACGTGTCGGCCATAGCCGCTTTCATAGCCTTGGCATCGCTGCTGAGGGAGGCCACGCCCTCCATGGCGTCGGCCACCTGTCCCGTCACCGATTGCAGCTGCTGGCGCAGCGCCTTGGCCGTCACAGGGATCTTGTCCACCATGGTGCGGATGGACTTCACCAGCGCGTCGCAGTCCGCCAGCAGGTCGCTGGCGGTGGGCTTGTCAGCCAGCGCCTGCAGCTTCGCCGCCAGACGCGTACACTCAGCGGAAATGGCTCGTGCCTGCTCCGCCGCGGCCGGCGCCTCCATCTCGATATCCTCCGCCCACCGATCCAGCGTGGCCGCCGCCTTTTCCAGCTGCGCCGCCGCATCACGCAGCTGCTGCTGTGCCGACGGCAGCTGCGGCGCGTTGGCGATGGCGTTCTCCAGCCCCTCCAGCACGCGCTCCACCCGCGCCAGCGCCGCGTTCACCTGCGTCTGTATCTCCGCCGCCGTCTCGTGGAGCTTGGAGCCGTCCGGCAGGTTCTTGTTGATATTGGCCACGGCCTCCTCCAGCGCCGCCGCATCCTTTTCCGACACGCCGCCGCTGCTGCCGGCCTTTTCGAAGGCGTCCATCATGTTCCCGCAGGCGTTCAGCAGATCCTGCGCCTGATACAGCACGCCCTTCACCGCCGACTCCGGGTCGTCCGCCGTCAGATCCTCCGCCAGCAGATTCCCCTGCTCCATGATGCCGCCGATGACCACCTCCAGATAGTTCTCGCTGATGGAGCGCTTCAGCGTCTCCACCGCCGTATCGGTGATCTTGGTGGCCACAGCGTTCTTCTTGGCGTTCTCGTAGTAGGTGATGGCCGGCTTGCCCGTCCAGTCCGTCAGCATCCGAAACATGTTCCGGCTGAACTCCTTGTCGATGACCACCGCCGCGTAGTAGTCGCCGGACTCCACGCCGCCCTTGGCCTGCTCCTCCGTATCCACGATGACCCAGTTGATGCTGGTGGCCTCCCGCAGGTCGTCCACCACATCCTGCCCCTTGTTTTCATATACGCCGTCCTCGTCGGTATAGCCCTCGTCCAGCGAGGCCACCGCGATGGAGATACCGCCCGTATTGCCGTAGGGATCCCAGTTGGAGTAGATATTCAGCCACGCGTACAGGCTGGGCAGCAGCGCGATGGCGACCACCACCACGCAGGCAAAGAAGCACCTGCTCAGCGTCCGTATATCAGTTTTGAACACCGTCCATATATTTCGCATACATCCTCCTTGTGCGCGGAAGCCGCGCCGCTCGTAAAGATATTGTCAACGCAAACAGAATATCAGTTTACATTATACAGAATCCCGGAGGAATTTGTCTACGCAAAACCGCATTTTTGCGCAAAAAAGAGACGGGAGACCCGTCTCTTTTCCTGCTTTATTCCTTATTATCCGCCACAATGTGATAGTACGCATTTCCCGTCAGCTTATACACCAGTGCGTACAGCGCCGCGAACACCGCGAAGCTCACCGCCGTGGTGCCGACCAGCAGCCCGCGGTTGTCCAGATTGAACAGCATCAGCAGCTTGTGGATAAAGGGGAAGGCGAAGCACAGGTGCAGTCCCGCCATGAGAAGCGGCAGATAGAACACCGTCAGCAGCTGGCTGTTGATGCTGCGCCGGATGTCGCCCTTGGTCATGCCCACCTTCTGCATAATGTCGAAGCGGGACTGATCCTCATAGCCCTCGGACAGCTGCTTGTAATACAGGATCGCCACCGCCGCAAAGATGAACACGATACTCAGCATGATTCCCAGGAAGAACAGGCCGCCGTAGGTGCCGTAAAAATCCGCGCGGTTGCCCGCCTTGGACTCCACGCTGACGCCCACGCCCCAGTCACTGCTGACGCCCGACAGATAGTCGTCCAGCGCATCCTTCAGGTTGGGAGTTGTGCCGTCAATATTCCCCTGCTGGTTCTCAGGCAGGTCGGTGTCGAAGGCGTAGTGCCACACCACCGTGGGATAGCTGCGGTACTTCTCCATGAAATAGTCCTGCAGCGCCGGCACGAACTGCTCAAAGTCCGGCACCACCACCATCAGGGACGGCGTGATATCCGCCGCCGACGGGCCGCCCAGCATGGGGATCTCCCGCTTCATCACGTGGCGGGTCATGCCGCCGTTGATGGACAGCGTGTCACTGTGGAACTCCGTCCGCAGGGTCGCCACATACACCTGCTCGTCACTGAGGGGCAGCGTCTGCCCCGTGGCGGCATTATAGTCCTCCAGCGGCAGGATGTGTATCTGTACGGCACGGGTGCTGTCCGACACACTTGCACCGGAGCTGTCGGTACGGATGTTCCCGCCGTCCACCAGTCCGCTGATACTGATCGTCCGGTATTCCGCCACATTGGACACATTGCCGCCGAAGTTGAAGATGGTGCTCTCCACACCCTGCCGCACCTGTGTCAGCTTCTCGCTGTCCAGCAGATACCTGTCGCCGTACACCTTCACAGACAGGTCGCGGGGATACCGGGCATTCACCGCGTCCTCCTGCCCCACATACAGGCAGGTGGTGGACGAGATCATCACCAGCACCATAGTGGCCAGAATGCACACCGAGGCCAGCCCCGCGCCGTTGCGCTTCATGCGGTAGGTCATAGACGCCACGGACACGAAGTGCTGGGGCCGGTAGTAGTATTTTTTGTTCCTCTGCAAGCCGCGGCACAGCGTCACCGAGCCGCTGATGAACAGCAGATAGGTGGCCAGTATCACCATGATGACCGCCGCGAAGAACCACAGAAACGCCGCCAGCGGCTCCTTGATGGACACCGCCAGCGCGTAAGCGCCGCCCAGCAGCACCACGCCCGCCGCCGTCAGCACCCACTGGGCGCGGGGCGGCTTTTCGCCCACGCTCTCGCTGCGCAGCAGCGCCACGGCACTGACGCCGTGCAGCTGCCGCAGGCTGTTCAGCAGGATCAGCGTGTGGATGACCGCGAACAACGCCGCCGCAGCCAGCAGAGACGATACGGAGACCGTCAGGGTGTATGTCACGGGCACCCGCAAAAGCCGCACCATGCCCAACTCCGCCAGCTTATACAGCACCACGCCCAGAAGCAGTCCCGTACCCGTGGTCAGGCCGTAGGTAATGGCCGTCTCCCACAGCAGGATGCGGGCGATGCTGCCCTTCCCCATGCCCAGCACATTGTACAGGCCGAACTCCCGCTCCCGCCGGCGAATGAGGAACGAATGGGTGTAGAACAGAAAGATCAGCGCAAACACGGCGATGACCACCGTGCCCAGCCGCAGGATTATGGCGCTGCTGCCGCCGCCGGACATGTGCCCCAGCACCGGCGAGCCGGACAGCCCCGTAAGAATGTAGAACATCAGCACCATGCCCGCGGCGCTGAGGCCGTAGGGCAGATACAGGCGCTTGTTTTTCACCATGCCCGTCCACGCAAGGCGGGCGTACAGTCCCCGCTTCATGCCGGCTCACCGCCTGACTGCAGCATGGTCAGCGTGTCGGAGATACGCTGATAGAACCGGGTATCGCTGTCCTCGCCCCGATAGAGCTGGTGGAACACCTGCCCGTCCTTGATGAACAGCACGCGCCCGGCGCGGCTGGCCGCCTTCACCGAGTGGGTCACCATCAGGATGGTCTGTCCCGCCCGGTTGATGTCCGCAAACAGCCGCAGCAGCTCGTCGGTGGAGCCGCTGTCCAGCGCGCCGGTGGGCTCGTCCGCCAGCAGCAGCTTCGGCTCCGTGATGATGGCGCGCGCCACCGCCGCCCGCTGCTTCTGGCCGCCGGACACCTCGTAGGGGTACTTCTTCAGCAGCTCCGTCAGCCCCAGCAGCTTTGCGATGGGCATCAGCCGCGCCCGCATGTCCTCGTAGCCCATGCCCGCCAGCACCAGCGGCAGGTAGATATTGTCCTCCAGTGTGAAGGTATCCAGCAGATTGAACTCCTGAAACACGAAGCCCAGATTCTCCCGGCGGAACAGCGCCGCGTCCTTCTCCCGGATCTTGTGCAGTTCCCGGCCCTCCAGCCGTACCGTGCCCGCCGTAGGCTCATCCAGCGCCGCCAGAATGTTCAAAAGCGTGGTCTTGCCGCTGCCGGACTCGCCCATAATGGCCACATACTCGCCCTGCTCCACAGTGAAGCTCACGCTGCGCAGCGCCTCGACCCGGCTGCCGCCGAACCGCGTGGTATACACTTTCCGCAGCCCGCTTACTTCCAGAATACTCATAGTCACTCGACCTCCTTATCAACAAGGCCATTATAGTGCGCCGCGCCGCGCCAATCCATCGGTTTGCCTTACCAAAAACGAACAACTCTGTCACCTTTCACTCCGGCAGGAAATCGCCGCGTCCCAGTGTCAGATACACCGTGGTGCCCTTTCCGGGCACGGACTCCATGCGGATGCCGTGGCGCAGGTTGCCGCATATTCTCCGGCACAGATACAGCCCGATACCGCTGGAGCGCCTGTCCAGCCGCCCGTTCTGCCCGGTATAGCCCATCTGGAACACCCGTGGCAGATCCTCCGGCGCGATGCCCATGCCCGTATCCGCGATGCACAGCTCGTCCCCCTGCCGGTATATGCGGATAGCGCCCTCCTGCCCCGTGTATTTCAGGGCGTTGCTGAGCAGCTGCTCCACCACGAAGGTCAGCCACTTGCCATCCGTCACCGTCTCCCACTGCACCGGCTCATACTCCAGCCGGATGCGCCGGTCGATAAACTCCCCGGCGAACCGCCGCACGGCGGCGCGCACCACCTCGTCCACGCTGCACGGGCGGATCACATAGTCGCTGCCGCCCTCCTCCAGCCGCAGGTACGTCAGCACCATGTCCACATACTGCTCGACCCGCCCCAGCTCCGCCGTCAGCCGCCGGGCGGCGGGCGTGTCCTCACCCTGTAACGTCAAGCGCATGGCGGCGATGGGCGTCTTGATCTGATGCACCCACGCGGTGTAATAGGCCACCGTCTCGCCCCGGCGCGTCTCCGCCGCACCCAACTGCTGCCGCAGCTCCTGCCGCAGCTGCTCCACCAGTGCAGCGCAGTCCTGCCCCTCCACAGTCTTCATCTCCGGCAGGGGCGCCAGCACCGTCTCCCCGGCCTGCCGCAGCCGCTCCATCTCCTTATGCCGCCGCGCCGCCCGCCGGAAGTCCCATACCACCATACCAGCGCCCGCCAGCGCACACAGCCCCGCCGGGTACGCCACCGCCGCCAGCGGCAGGCCATACAGCGCGAAGGACACGGCAAACAGCCCGGTAAACAGCACAAGCATCAAAACCGTCAGGCGGTGCTGCCTGAGATAGGCTCTCCATAGCTTCATACGCTCACTCCACGACATACCCCACCCCGTGCCGGGTGGCGATAAAGTCCACAAGTCCCGCGCCCGCCAGCTTCCGCCGCAGGCGGTTCACGTTCACCGTCAGCGTGTTCTCGTCCACAAAGCTGTCCGTCTCCCACAGCCGCTGCATGAGCTTCTCCCGGCTGACCACCTTCCCGGCGCTCTCCATCAGGCAGGCCAGGATACGGTACTCGTTCTTGGTCAGTTCCACCGTCTGCCCCTGATACGTCAGCTTCTGGTCGTCGGCGGACAGCTGCGCGCCCCGCCGCTCCCGCAGCACCGCCGGCGCCGACAGGTCGTAGCTGCGCCGCAGCATGGCCTGCACCTTGACCATCAGCACGCCGCCGTCAAAGGGCTTGGCAATGAAGTCGTCCCCGCCGAAGTTCATGGCCATGATGACGTTCATGTTGTCGCTGGCCGAGGACAGGAACAGAATGGGCGCATTGGTCTGCTTCCGCAGCTCCCGGCACCAGTGGTAGCCGTCGAAGCATGGCAGGGCGATATCCAATATAATAAGGTGCGGGACGAAGGCCGCCGCCTCCTCTGTCACCGCCCGCAGATCACGGGCGCACCGTGCCTCCAGTCCCCAGCTCTCCGCCAGGCGGCACACCTCCTGGGCGATGGTGCGGTCGTCCTCCACGATAAATATCCGGTACATACACTCACATCCTTTATGCTCCATTATACCCTCCCGCGCCCCTGCCGCGCAAGCCCTCTCCCCCTTTCAAAATTGTCACATTCCCCTGTCGGAAAATTTTTTCAAAAACAGGATTGACAAATCCGCCGCCCCGTGTTATAACTGTACCAACCTACCGAGTTGGTAGTTGATTATCAGAAACGAGGCGAGCGCATGAAAAGCACCCTCATGCTCCTGACCGGTCGATGTTGACCCTATCCCCCGCTTCCATCCCATCCAACAACATCTGACAATATATTTATAAAGGAGAAATCACCATGTCCAACATTTACACCTCCGCTGACCAGCTGATCGGCCGCACCCCCCTGCTGGAGCTGACCCATATCGAAAAAGCCCACGACCTGAAGGCGAAGATCGTCGCCAAGCTGGAGTACTTCAACCCCGCCGGCAGCGTGAAGGATCGTATCGCCAAGGCCATGATCGACGACGCCGAGGCCAAGGGTCTGCTGAAGGCCGGCAGCGTCATCATCGAGCCTACCTCCGGCAACACCGGCATCGGCCTCGCTTCCGTCGCCGCCGCCCGTGGCTACCGCATCATCATCGTCATGCCGGAGACCATGTCCGTGGAGCGCCGCCAGCTGATGAAGGCCTACGGCGCGGAGCTGGTGCTCACCGAGGGTGCCAAGGGCATGAAGGGCGCCATCGCCAAGGCCGACGAGCTGGCCAAGGAGATCCCCAACAGCTTCGTAGCCGGGCAGTTTGTCAACCCCGCCAACCCCAAGGCGCACTACGAAACCACCGGTCCCGAGATCTGGCAGGACACCGATGGCAAGGTAGACTTCTTCGTGGCCGGCGTAGGCACCGGCGGCACCA
>OLWB01001843.1_pt1 | contig 18495 bp, 18 predicted proteins | sample 1673331 | NCBI WGS metagenome assembly OLWB01 (sample SAMEA3178943, study PRJEB25190) | human gut metagenome | biome: human gut; feature: human-associated habitat; material: faeces | place: Austria | collected 2013
CGCGCTTCTTTGCGCAGCTAAGAAGCGTGGGGTCGAAAAGAACCAGCTGGCAGGTCTCTGCCAGTCAACCCCTGGTCCCTGGACCACGGGTCCAGTTCCCAAAAGAACCCTCTGGAAGTCCTTTTCCAGAACCAAAAAATTTGACTTTTCCCCAACCGGGAGTTAGAATAAAACAAAAAAGGAGATTTTTCTTATGAGTGCATCGTGCAGCGGCAACTGCGACAGCTGCGGCGAAAGCTGCTCCAGCCGCAGCCCGGAGAGCCTTCTGGCTCCTGCCAACAAGCTTTCCAACGTCAAGCATGTCATTGCCGTCGTTTCCGGCAAGGGCGGCGTCGGCAAGTCGACCGTGACGTCCATGATGGCGGTCGCTATGAACAAGCTCGGCTACAAGACGGCGATTCTTGACGCCGACATCACAGGTCCCTCTATTCCGCAGGCGTTCGGTCTGCATCAGCCGGCAAGCGGAAGTGACGACGGCATTATCCCCGCCGTGACGAAAGACGGCATCAAGATCATGTCCATCAACCTTCTGCTTCCGAAAGAGACGGACCCCGTCGTCTGGCGCGGACCCGTGGTTGCGGGCGCGGTCAAACAGTTCTGGACGGATGTTTGCTGGGGAGACGTGGACTATATGTTCGTCGATCTGCCTCCCGGAACGGGCGACGTGCCGCTGACGGTTTTCCAGTCGCTGCCGATTGACGGCGTGATTCTCGTTACCAGCCCGCAGAGCCTCGTGTCCATGATCGTCTCCAAGGCGGTCAACATGGCAAAGATGATGGATGTGCCGGTCTACGGCTTCGTGGAAAACTACAGTTATTTCAAATGTCCCGACTGCGGCAGGACGGTTGAGATTTTCGGCAAGAGCAAGCTCTCGGAGATTGCGCTGGAGTACAGCCTGCCGGTGCTGGCGCGGCTTCCCATCGACCCCGACACCGCGCGTCTGTGCGACGAAGGAAAGATGGAGCAGGTGAATCTCGACGGCGTCATGCCCGCGGCAGAGCTGATTGCAAAGGTCAAATAAGACGCAAAACGCCCGGCAAAGCAGCGCTTTGCCGGGCGTTGTTCGGTTTTATTCTTCGCGGGAGGTCTCGTACAGCGAGAGTGTCCGGCGGCACAGATCTGCAAAATCTTCGCGCACCGATGCGGGGAACATGATCTCTGCCTGTTCACCGAAGCCTGCCAGCCAGCCGTAGAAAACGGGAGACAGGACAATCTCAGTGGTAAATGTGAAGTGGCTCTCGCCGTCCGGCACAAGCATGGCGCTTTTTCCAAAGCGGTCAATGACGACGCCGGCGAGGGAATTGCGGAAGCGAAGCTTCACCTGCTGCGGCGTGCCGGAGAACATGCCGAAGACGGTTTTGCCGTAGCGGGTCAGATCGAGCTGCCTTGCCTGCTCGGTGATGACGCGGGGCTTATCGGCAATGGAAAGTTTTGCCATCTTGTCGATGCGGTAGTGCGTCAGCCCGTGGCGCTCGGAGTGGGCAATCAGGTAATAGTTTTCGTTGTCCCAGACCAGCGCGTAGGGACTGGCGAAATACTCGCCCGGGCGCTCGTGTTTGCGCCGGTCCACGCCCCAGTCAAAATAGCGGAAGCGAATCTGTTTGTTTTCCGCGATTGCTTCATGTATCCGGTCGACGGTATAGTAGATGCTTTCGTTCATCGACTTGACGCGGTCGCGGACGGTGACCTGCCGTTCGAGCTGCGCCGCCTGATAGCTGCTGCAAAGCGTCGAGAGCTTTTCAATCAGCGCGACGGATTTGCGCTCGGATAAGAATTTACTCGCCTGCACGGCGCCTGCCAGCAGCTTCAGCTCCGCCAGCTCAAACGGGCGCGAGGCAAGGAAGTACCCGCCGCCGGGACCCTTCTGCAGCACAATGTCCATGCCGAATTCCTGCAGACAGGAAATATCGCCATAGACGCTCTTGCGCTCGGCGCGGATGCCGCGCGCGGCAAGGTAGGATACAATATCCTGCATGGAAAGAATGTGCTGCTCGTCCGACTGCGTTTCAAAGAGCTCTTTGAGATACAAAAGTTTCAGCTTCTGATTTTCAGACCGCGGCATCTGCATCGCCCTCCCCTATATCTGGATTTTACCTGATAAAAGGAAAATTGACAAGGCGTTTTGCAAACGCTGCGGCAGGATTTAAGAAAATTTTACAAATTAGGAGAAAAATATGCAATATATTGGCTGCCACCTGTCCTCGTCGAAGGGCTTTGCCGCCATGGGCAAGACTGCATTGTCCATCGGCGCGAACACGTTTCAGTTTTTTACCCGCAACCCCAGAGGCGGCGCGGCGAAGGACATTGACCCGCAGGATGCGCAGGCGCTCGTCCTGATGCAAGGAAGCGGGGAAATCGGGAAAATCGTTGCCCACGCGCCGTATACGCTCAATCCCTGCGCAAAGGAGGAAAAAACGCTCGAGTTTGCCAGAAACACCATGCAGGACGATCTGCGCCGGATGGAATTTGTGCCGGGAAATTTCTATAACTTTCACCCCGGAAGCCACGTCGGGCAGGGAACGGAAGAAGGCATCCGGAAAATTGCCGAAACGCTCGATTTGGCGATGTTCGAAGGGCAGACGACCATAGTGCTGCTGGAGACGATGGCAGGCAAGGGCACAGAGGTCGGCGGGCGGTTTGAGGAGCTTCGGGCAATCATCGACCGCACGGCGATGCAGGAAAAGCTCGGCGTGTGCCTCGATACGTGCCATGTCAGCGATGCCGGGTATGACATTGCTGGAAACCTGGAGGCGGTATTGGAGGAATTTGACCGGGTGATCGGATTGCCCAGACTTCGCGCGCTGCATCTCAACGACAGCAAAAACCCGCTCGCTTCGCACAAGGACCGGCACGAACGGCTCGGAGAAGGCTATCTCGGCATCGAAACATTCTATCACATTATCGAGCATCCGGCGCTGCGGGGGCTTCCGATGATTCTGGAGACGCCCAACGAGCTTCCCGGCTATGCGGCGGAGATTGCGCGGCTTCGCGCGTATGACGCGGCAAACGCAAACAAATTGTGAAGATATTCTTAAGCTTCTTGACGGATTTTATCTGATATGGTACTTTAAGTTGTAATCAAATTCGAACGAGGATGGGAGTGACGCGCATGCACGAGCAGCACGACCGGCGATATTTCAAATGGGGGCTTACCGCTCTGACGGTCATTTTCATCAGCATTCTGCTGGTGGTCATCTTTACGAATCTTCCGGGCTTTTTTTCGCTGCTCGGTGCGGTCGGAAAGATTCTCTCACCGCTGGTGTCGGGCATTGTGATAGCGTTTCTGTTAAACCCGATTGTCAATTTTGTCGACCTGCGGCTGCGGCCGCTGCTGGAAAAGCGGGGGCTGAAAGCCTCGAAGGCGTATAAAATCAGCCGCGGTATTTCGCTCGTTTTCGCGTTCATCTTTGCTGCGTTCATCGTCTATGCGTTTTTCTCGATGCTGGTGCCGCAGCTCTATGAGAGTGTGATGAGCATCATCGACAGCGCACCGGAATACTATCAGAGTCTGGAAAAATGGGCGGTCAATGTGCTCGAAGACAATCCGGAAATCCGGACGTATGTCGAGCGGGCGCTCAACACGATGCAGAGCTATGTGGAAAACTGGGTCAAGACGAGCTTTCTGAGCGATGTGCAGAAGATTCTTGCCACGCTCACGACGTCTGTAATGGCGGTCGTCAAGTCGATTACGAACTTCATCATCGGTCTGGTTGCGTCGATCTATATTCTCTGGTCGAAGGATACCTTTCAGGCGCAGGCGAAGAAGATGGTCGTTGCTGCCTGCAAACCGGAGGCGGCAAATCATCTGCTGGATCTGGGCAGCAGCATCAACCGGATTTTCTCGGGCTTTATCATCGGCAAGATCATAGACTCTGCGATCATCGGCGTCTTGTGCTACATCTGCATGACGCTCATGAAGATGCCGTATACGGCGCTGATTGCGACGATTGTCGGCGTGACGAACGTCATTCCGGTGTTCGGTCCGTTCATCGGCGCGGTGCCGAGTGCGCTGATCATTCTGCTGGTCGACCCGCTGCAGGCGTTCTACTTCATCATCTTCATCATTGTTCTGCAGCAGGTGGACGGCAACGTCATTGGTCCCAAGATCCTCGGCAACACCGTCGGCATCTCTGGCTTCTGGGTGCTCATTTCGATCACGGTTGCGGCAGGCATCTTCGGCTTCGCGGGGATGCTGCTGGGCGTGCCGGTATTTGCGGTGATCTATCTCATCATCAGCGATATTGTGAACTCCGCGCTGCGCAAGAAGCAGAAGACAACCGTTACCGACGAGTATTATGATATTCGAGAGGTCGCCGACCTCGACCGTAAGGCGGAAGCTGCGCGGCAGGCTGCAGCGGAGGCAGCAGACACACCGACGGAAGAGCCGAAATCCGTATAGCAACAAAAAAAGAAGAAGCTGCTGCGCTTGCAGCGGCTTCAGCGTGAAAAAACCTCGTAGAGTTTCGCCCCGCAGGGCGAAATAAAATGAAAATTCATGTTATCCGGCGGCTTTGCCGACCGGAAACATACCGATCACCTCGCAAGTGTGGAATTTGTGCGCCTCTGGAGCACAAATTATGCGCGTAGTCGAGGTGCATTCCCTTTTGTCAAAAAAGCGTTAGCTTTTTTGACAGTCTCAAGCTGCTGCGCTTGCAGCGGCTTCTTTTGAATCCGAACAGGAGGGTATCATGCAGCAGGCGCTGGAAACCTTTTTGAATACCATCGAATCGACGCCTTCGCTTCTGGCGCTGGACGGCGCGCTGCGCTATGTCTTTCCGCTGCTGGCGCTCGTGATTCTGCTGCGGTGCGGAAAGTCGCTGCTGCTGTTCCGACGCGAGCCGGAGGTCTGGGCGTGGCTCGCAGGACCCACCGGCGACCGTATCCCCGTCATGCACTGGGAGAGCCTGATCGGGCGGGGAAAGGGCTGTGATGTGACGCTGGAATACCCGACGATTTCGCGCACGCACGCGGTGCTGACGCGCTATGACGACGGCAGCTGGACGATCATGGACGCAGGCTCCACCGGGGGCGTGCTGGTCAACGGAAAGCCTGCGCAGCTGGCGGTCGTGCAGTTCGGGGACGTGTTGTCCTTCGGCGGCGTTGATTTTACGCTCGTTCCCATCACGCAGGAGCAGGAACGCATTCAGGCGGAGGCGAGAACCCGCCGGGCAGTGGTGCGCCCGTGGCTGACGCTTCTGGTGCTGACGCTGTTTCAGCTGCTCGCCTGCGCGCAGCTGTGCGTGCATCTGCCGGAAAACGGCGGGCAGATTCTGCCGGGCTTTCTGGCGCTGATTGCGATGCAGTGGGGACTTTTTGCGCTGCTGCGGCTGGCAAGAAGACGGAGCTTCGATGTGGAAACCGTCGCGTTTTTCCTGACGACGATGGGGCTGTGTGTCGTCTCAACCTCCGCGCCGGAGGCAATCCGGAAGGAACTGATTGCCGTCGCATGCGGTATTTTCGCATATCTGGCGGTCAGCTGGAGTCTGCGCGATCTGGAGCGGGCAAAGAAAATCCGCTATCTGGCGGCGGCAGGCGGCATTTTGCTGCTGGCGGCAAATCTGGTGCTGGGCGTGGAAAAATTCGGCGCGAAAAACTGGATGCAGCTTGGTGGCATTTCGTTCCAGCCGTCGGAGCTGGTCAAAATCTGCTTTGTGTTCGCGGGCGCGTCCACCCTGCAGCGTCTGATGGCAAAGCGGAACCTGATTCTGTTCATCGGCTACTCGGCGGCAATCTGCGGCTGTCTGGCGCTGATGAACGACTTCGGCACGGCAATTATCTTCTTTATAACGTTTTTGATCATCGCGTTTCTGCGCTCGGGCAATTTCGCGACCATTGCGCTGGCGTGCGCGGGAACGGGCTTTGCGGGCGTATTGGCGCTGCATTTTAAGCCCTATGCGATGAAGCGCTTTTCTGTGTGGGGGCATGTCTGGGAAAACGCCAGCTCGACCGGCTACTCGCAGACGCGCGCTTTGATGTGTATTGCCTCTGGCGGCTTATTCGGGCTCGGCGCGGGCAAGGGCTGGCTGCACCATGTGGGCGCGGCAGACACCGATCTGGTGTTTGCGCTTGTGAGTGAAGAGTGGGGGCTGCTGCTGGCGGGGCTTTGCGTTGCGGCAATTGTGCTGCTGGCGGCGTTTGTGGTGCGCTCGCTGCCGCAGGGAAGAAGCTGCTTCTACGCTATCGGCGCGGCAAGCGCGGTGACGATCTATGTGGTGCAGGCGATGCTCAATGTCTTCGGTACAACGGACCTGCTGCCGCTGACCGGCGTGACGTTCCCGTTCGTGTCCAACGGCGGCTCGAGCATGATCTGCGTCTGGGGGCTTCTTGCCTTCATCAAGGCGGCGGACACGCGGCAGAACGCAAGCTTTGCCATTCGGCTTCCGAAGCGGAAGGAGGCGGCGGTATGAAAAAAATCTCCAAGCGCGCATGGATGGCGCTGGCGCTGGCGGCTGCGCTGCTGGCGGGGCTGCTGGTCTTCTTCGGGGAGTATTTCATCGAGGCGAAAACCTGGGTGGCATTTCCCGGCAGCCCGCATGTGTATACGGGCGTAAACCCCGACTGCGGCAAAATTTATGACCGGTCGGGCATGCTGCTGCTCAATACCAACGACGGCAGAGTCTACAACGCCGACGAGGCGGTCCGGCGGGCGACGCTTCACCTGCTGGGAGACCGCGACGGCTATATCAGCGCGCCGCTGCTTCAGACTTATGCCTCTAAAATGATTGGCTTTGACGTGGTGAACGGGCTTTATACCGACGAGCCCGGAAGCGTTGCGGCAAGGCTTACCATCAGCGCCGCCGTGCAGAGCGCGGCGCAGCAGGCGCTCTCCGGCTACCGGGGAACAATCGGCGTGTATAACTACAAGACGGGCGAGATCCTCTGCGCGGTGACGTCTCCGAGCTATGACCCGGACCATGTGCCGGATGTGGCAAACGACACAACCGGAAGCTATGAGGGCGTGTATGTCAACCGCTTTTTTGACGCCGCGTATACGCCGGGCTCGATTTTCAAGCTCGTGACAGCGGCAGCCGCGCTGGAAACCATCGAGGGTGTGCAGTCGCGCACGTTCCAGTGCAGCGGCAAAACCATCATCGGCGGGCAGGAGATCATCTGCAACGGCGTGCACGGAAGCTTGAGTCTTGCCGGGGCGCTGGCGCATTCGTGCAACGTCGCTTTCGGAGAGCTTGCCGCCGAGTTGGGCGCGGGAGTTTTGCAGGAGTATGCGGAAAAGCTGGGGCTGACGGGGAGCATTTCCTGCGAGGGCTACAAAACGGCGCCCGGAAAGATCGACCTGAGCGGCGCGGACGACGGAGATGTCGCCTGGGCAGGTATCGGGCAGTATACAGATCAGGTCGGCGCGCTGGCGTTCCTTCGGTATATGGGCGCGATTGCAAACGGCGGCAACGCGGCAGAGCCTTATCTCATGCAGCGCGTGAGAAAGGGCGACGACATTACCTACGAGGCGGAAACGAAGCTTACTTCGGCAATGATCCAGCCGGAGACCGCTGGGACGCTGACGAAGCTCATGCGAAACGACGTGCAGACGATCTACGGCGACTGGCAGTTCGGAGGACTTTCCGTCTGCGCCAAATCCGGCACGGCAGAGCGCGAGGGGCAGACGGCAAACGCGATGTTCGCGGGCTTTGTGCTGGATGCATCCTGTCCGGTGGCGTTCGTGGTGTTCGTGGAAAACGGCGGCGCGGGAAGCACGGTCGCGGCGCCTATGGCGGCAAAGGTGCTTGGCGTCTGCGCGCAGGTGCTGCAATCGGAATAAAAAGCAAAGACGCGGCACAGCCGCGTTTTTCTTGCGTGGGCGGCGCATTTGTGGTATAATATTCTAACTTCTTGGCATTTGGAGGCTTACGGATGGACGCATTTCGCGCCTGGCTGGCGCAGCTGCAATTTGACGGCGTGTGGCAGACGGCGGTGCTGGTTGCCGCGTCGCTGCTTTGCATCACGTTTCATGAAACCTGTCATGGTTTGGCGGCATACAGGCTCGGAGACAACACGGCAAAGCGTATGGGGCGGCTGAGCCTCAATCCGCTCAAGCACGTGGACTTGATGGGGCTTATCATGATGGCGCTGTTCCGTTTCGGCTGGGCGAAGCCCGTGCCGGTCGATATGCGGAACTTCAAAAACCCCAAAGCGGGTATGGCGCTGACGGCGCTGGCAGGACCGGTTTCGAATGTCGTGCTTGCCTATGCGGCGGTGGTGCTGTGCAATTTTGTGATGTTTCTTGCCGACCGGCTTGGAAGCACGTGGCTGCTTCTGGCGCTGGCGCAGTTCTTTGTGTATGTCGAGATCATCAGCGCGGGTCTTGCCGTTTTTAACGTGTTTCCGATTCCGCCGCTCGACGGCTCGAAGGTTTTGTTCGCGCTGCTGTCCGACCGGGCATATGACCGACTGATGCGGTATGAAAAATACGGCATGGGGCTTTTGATGGCGCTGCTCGTGACCGGCGCCATTGACCGCCCGCTGGGCGCGATGCGCGACTGGCTTCTGACGTGGCTGAACAGCCTCGGCGCCTGGGGCTATACGCTGCCGAGCGCCATATTCTGAGGATTCCATAAAACGGAGGGCAGTGCATGGAACAGCCCCAATATCACCTGCAAAATGTAGTACACGCGAAGCAGACGCTGGAGGATTTTGACGGTCCGCTGGATGTCATTCTGCTTCTGCTGAGCAAAAATAAAATAGAAATTCAGGACATCAGCATCTCGTCGATTCTGGAGCAGTATCTTGCCTGGCTCGACGAGCGCAAGCGCATGGACATGGAGGTTGCCAGCGAGTTTATCGCGATGGCGTCGCATTTGATGTACATCAAGACGCGCATGCTGCTGTCCGAGGCGGAAAAAGCCGAAGCGGAGTCGGAGATGGAAGAGCTCATCGCGTCGCTTCGCCAGCGGCAGAGAAAAGACGCCTATGAGCAGATCAAGATCGCCTGCGGCGCGCTCGCGCTTCGAAACGACATCGGACTCGGCATGTTTCCCAAACAGCCCGAGCCTCTGCGCCGGGACCAGACGTACCGCTATCAGCACGACCGGCAGGATTTGCTCGACGCGCTTGCTGCGATGCAGGACCGGTCTCAAAGAAGGCTCCCGCCGCCGGTTTCCAATTTTGCCGGTATCGTCGGCACCGAGCCGTATCCGGTGGCAAAGAAGGCTGCCGAGGTGCTGCGGCGGCTCATTGGGCACGGCGTGATGAAATTTCTCTCGCTTTTCAAGGGCAGCCGCAGCCGGTCCGAGATTGTAGCGACCTTTTTGTCGGTGCTGGAGCTTTGCAGGCTCCACTCGGTGCGCATTGAAAACGAAGCCGGAGAACAGGAGATTGCCTTCGTGCAGAAGCCGGACGAAAAAGACCTCAACTGGGAGGAATAAGCATGGAACAGAACGAATTGCAGCGGGCGCTGATGGCGATTTTGTTTGCTGCGGGAGAGCCGGTGGCAGCATCGCGGCTGTCTGAGAGTCTGGCGGTCGACGAGGCGCAGATTCACGAGGAGCTGAAATATCTCATGGACCAGCTCTCGTTTCACCGCAGCGGTATCCGCATTGTGCGGCTGGAGGATGCCTATCAGATGTGCTCTGCCGCAGAGCAGGCGGAGCTGGTGACAAAAACGCTGGAGACCAGAAAGCCGCCGAAACTGTCGTCTTCGCAGCTCGAAACGCTGAGCGTCATTGCCTATTATCAGCCGGCGACGAAGGCGTATGTCGAGCAGATCCGCGGCGTAGACAGCGGGTATTCGATCAGCGCTCTGCTGACCAAGAAGCTGATTCGCGAGGCAGGCAGGCTCAATGTGCCGGGAAGACCGTTTCAGTATGAGACGACGCCTGATTTTCTGCGGGTGTTCGGGCTGCAGTCGCTTGCCGATCTGCCGCCGATTGAAAAGGTGGAGTTGAGCACCAACCAGGCACAGCTGGAGCTGCCGATGGAAAGCCCGGCAGGGGAAGACGGGCAGAAGGAGACGGCGCAATGAGCGGATGGGCAGTTTTCGGCATTGTGCTTGCGGTTTTTGTGCTGATCGGGTGTATTCCGGTCGGTGTGGACGCAAGCTACCGGGAGAACGGGCTGGCGCTGCGGCTCAAAATCGGGCTGTTCAAGCTGCAGGTTTTGCCCGCAAAGGAAAAAAAGAAGAAGCCCAAGCCGAAGGCGAAAAAGCCTGCGGCAAATAAACCGGATGCAAAGCCGGAAAAGCCCAAAAAGCAGGGTTCCATGCCGAAGCTGACGCTTTCCGATATTCTGGCGCTGGCGGACCTCGCGTGCGACACGCTGGGAAATCTGCGGCGCAAGCTCCGCGTGGAGGTGCTGGTGCTGCATGTGACGCTGGACGGTTCGGACCCTGCGAAGGCGGCAATGCTGTATGGAAGGGTCTGGGCGGCGCTGGGCGCGCTGACGCCGAAGCTCGAGCAGCTTTTTGTGATAAAAAAGCGTGACATTCAGCCAATTCTCGATTATAATGAGAAGAAAATGAAGCTGGACGCGCAGCTGGTGCTGACGATAACCATCGGACGGGCGATTTGCCTTGCCCTGCGCGCGCTTGTGCGTTTTCTGAAGCTCTGGCTCAATAAGAAAAAGGCGGTGTCAAATACATGAATCATCCTCTTTCTGATATGATGATGTCCTCGATGGGCAAAATCCGCGATATGATCGATGTGAATACGGTCATCGGCGAGCCGATTGCAGCCGGCGATGTGACGATCATTCCCGTCACGAAGGTCTCCATCGGCTACGGCGCGGGCGGCAGCGACTTCGCAACGAAGAATTATCCGGCAAACCGGGACAATGCCTTCGGCGGCGGCGCAGGCGCGGGCGTCAACATTACGCCGGTTGCGTTTCTGGTGGTGCGGGGAGAATCTGTGCGGATGCTGCCGGTGGCAGAGCCTGCGTCCACGTCCATGGACCGGCTCATCGAGCAGCTGCCGGACCTGCTGGACAAGGCAGAGCATCTTCTCAAGCAGAAGCGTCTTGCAAAAGAGGAAGGCATCGAATAATTTTCCGCGCATGAAACCTGCCCGGCGGGGAAAGCTTACGCCGGGTGATAACAATGAAGCACGGCTTTTTCAGAACGGCGGCGGCTGTGGTCGCTGCCGTTTTCCTGTGTCTGCCCGCGCGGGCAGCAAATTTTTCCGGCAGCGTCAGCGCGAGGAGCGCAATTCTGGTGGACGCGCAGACCGGCAGAGTTCTGTATGAAAAGAACGCGGACGAGCAAAGCCTGATTGCCAGCACGACGAAGATCATGACGGGGCTTCTGGTCTGCGAGGCAGGGGAGCTGGAGCGCGAAATTTCCGTGCCGCCGGAGGCGGCAGGCGTGGAAGGGTCCAGCCTGTATTTGAAGGCGGGCGAGCGCATTACGGTCCGGGAGCTTCTTTACGGGCTGATGCTGCGCTCGGGAAACGACGCGGCGGTGGCGCTCGCGATTGCAACTGCGGGAAGCATGGAAGCATTTGTCGGGCGCATGAACGAGAAAGCGCAGGCGCTGGGGCTTACCAATACGCATTTTGAAAACCCGAACGGACTCGACGGCGAGGTGCACTACTCGACGGCGCGCGATCTGGCAAAGCTCAGCGTCTGCGCGATGCAGAACGAAACGTTCCGCGCGGTCGTCTCCAGCAAAAGCTTCACGGAAAACGGCAGAAGCTTTACCAATCACAACAAGCTTCTGTGGCGTGTGGACGGAGCCGACGGCATCAAGACCGGCTATACGAAAAGAGCGGGCAGAATCCTTGCCGGAAGCGCAGTGCGAGACGGAAGACGGCTCGTCTGCGTGACGATCTGCGACCCCGACGACTGGCGCGACCAGCAGGCGCTGTTTGACTACGGATTTTCGGCGTTTTCTTTGCAGACGCTTGTGCGCGAAGGAGATACCGTCGGGAGCGTGCCGGTAGTCGGAGGCAGACTGGAACGTGTTTCGCTCACTGCGGCAGAGGAGATATCGTATCCGCTGGCGGAGGGCGAGCGGAAGGAACTGGTTCTGCATGCGCCGCAGCTTGCCTTTGCGCCGGTCCTTGCCGGGCAGGCGGGCTGGCTGGAGCTTCGGGTAGACGGCGTTTGTGTCCGGGAGGTCCCGGTCTATTATGCGCAGGCGGTGGAGGAAACACGTCCCGCACGCAGCTTTTGGAAACGGATGTTTGGAGGGTAAGATGGAACAGCGGCTGCAGAAGATTTTGTCAAACTACGGCATAGCGTCCCGCCGGAAGGCAGAGCAGATGATTTTGGAGCGCCGCGTGCGCGTCAATGGTAACACGGCAAGTCTCGGGGATGTGGCAGACGATGAGGAAGACGTCATTGAGGTCGACGGCGTACGGCTTAAAAAGCAGCCCGAGCGCGTGGTGCTGATGCTCAACAAGCCGCGCGGCTATGTGTGTACGCTGTCCGATGAAAAGGGGCGCAAAAACGTCTCCGAGCTGGTATCCGGCTGCGGCGCGCGGGTGTATCCGGTGGGAAGACTCGACCTCAACTCCGAGGGGCTGCTGCTTCTGACAAACGACGGAGAACTTGCAAACAGGCTCACGCACCCCAAAAAAGAGGTGGACAAGGTCTACCTCGTCTGGCTGAGCCGGTACATACCGGGCTGCGAGGCGTCCATTGCCAGCCCCATCGAAATTGACGGAAGGACGACGCGTCCTGCCAAAGTGGAAACCCTTCGCGCGGAGGACGAAACGGCGCTGCTGCGCATCACGATTCATGAGGGAAGAAACCGCCAGATCCGCAGGCTCTGCGAGCGGGCAAACGTCACCGTGACGCGCCTGCGGCGCATTGCCGAAGGTCTGCTCACACTCGGGGAACTGAAGCCCGGGCAGTGGCGCAGGCTCACACCGGAAGAGCTGCGGAAGCTCTGACGCCGGGAACTGGGATGGCAGCTGCCCTGTCAAGCTGCCGTAAGAAAAAATTGCATCTTTGTGCAATCATACTTGCAAAATGACAAAAAACCTTGTATCATAATACAAGGTTTTTTCTGCGCGCCGCGCCGGAAAAATCCAAAATTTCCCGATGAACGGAGAATCGGTATGAATGACATTCTGATGCAGATCCGAAGCGATCTTCCGTCCTTCTCCAAAGGACAGAAGCGGATCGCAAATTATATTCTGGAATCCTATGACAAGGCGGCGTTCATGACGGCCAGCCGGCTCGGCAAGATGGTCGAGGTCTCGGAGTCGACGGTTGTGCGCTTTGCGGTCGAGCTTGGCTTCGACGGCTACCCCAGCATGCAGAAAACCCTGCAGGAACTGGTACGAAACAAGCTGACCAGCGTCCAGCGCATTGAGGTCACGAACGACCGGCTGGGCAATCAGGACGTGGTGTCCACCGTTCTGCAGGGGGACATCGACTCGATCCGCATGACGAGCGAAGCGCTCAGCCGCAGCGAAATGGCCGCGAGCGTGCAGGCAATGCTGAAAGCGAAGACCATCTATATTGTCGGCGTGCGCTCGTCTGCGTCGCTGGCGGCGTTTCTGAACTTCTATCTGCGCAACATGTTTGACAATGTCCGTCTCGTCGGCTCCACGTCGACCAGCGAGATGTTTGAGCAGCTGCTGCGCGTGGGCCCGGGGGATGTGGTCATCGGCTTCAGTCTGCCCCGGTACTCGAGCCGCACGGTCAAGGTCATGCAGTATGCCCATGACACGGGCGCAACGTGCATTGCCATCACCGACAAGCCGGACGCGCCGGCAGGCAAGGTTGCGAACCATGTGCTGGTGGCAAAGAGCGACATGGTCTCGGTCGTTGACTCGCTTGTCGCGCCGATGAGCGTAGTGAACGCGCTGATCGTGAGCCTGGCCCAGGAGCAGCAGACGCAGATGACCAAGACCTTTGAAGATCTCGAGAATCTGTGGGATGAGTACGACGTCTATGAGAGAGTCGAATAACGTCGTCGTCATCGGCGGCGGCGCGGCTGGCATGATGGCTGCGGGAACGGCAGCATCTCTGGGCGCGCATGTGACGCTTCTGGAGCCGAACGGAAAGCTCGGCAAAAAGCTCTTCATCACCGGCAAGGGGCGGTGCAATGTAACAAACAACTGCGCGGGCGACGAGGTTTTGAAAAACGTGCCGACCAATCCGCGTTTTCTGTATGGCGCGCTGGCTGGCTTTTCCCCGGCGGACGCGATGGCGTTTTTCGAGGAGCACGGGTGCCAGCTCAAGACCGAGCGCGGAAACCGCGTCTTTCCCGAAAGCGATCAGGCAGGCAGCGTCATTGACGCGCTGCGCCGGTTTTTGAAGGAAACGGGCGTGGAAATCCGTTGGGAGCGGGCACTGGAAATCGAAGCGGCAGACGGCGCGGTGACGGGCGTGCGGACGCAAACGGGCAGGCTTCCGGCGGACCGGGTCATTCTGGCGACGGGCGGCTGCTCGTATCCGGCAACCGGCTCGACCGGCGACGGCTACCGGCTGGCAGGAAGCCTCGGACATACGATCATCGAGCCGCGCGGCTCTTTGGTGCCGTTGGTCGAAAAAGGGCATACCTGCGGCGCAATGCAGGGGCTGGCGCTCAAAAATGTGGAAGTGAAGCTGCTCGACGCGAAGGGCAAGTGCGTGTTTTCCGAGTTTGGAGAGCTGCTGTTTACACATTTTGGGCTGTCGGGTCCGGTGATTCTCTCTGCCAGCTGCCACATGCAGCGCGGAAAAGAGGGCTACCGGATTGTGATGGATCTGAAGCCGGCGCTGGATGAAAAGACGCTGGATGCAAGGCTTCTGCGCGATTTTGCGGAGTTTCAGAACAAGGACCTGTCGAACGCGCTTGTGAAGCTGCTGCCGCACTCGATGATTGTGCCGGTGATTTGCCGGGCAGGGCTGCAGCCGCAGCAGAAGGTCAACGAGCTGACAAAGCAGGAACGGCGGGCACTGCTGGAGACGGTCAAGCAGTTTTCCGTTGATATTGCGTCCTGCGCGCCGGTTGAGCAGGCAATTGTGACCTCCGGCGGCGTAAAGGTCTCGGAGGTCAGCCCGAAGACAATGGAGTCGAAGCTGGTTCGGGGACTGTATTTTGCGGGAGAGCTTCTGGATGTGGACGCCTATACGGGCGGTTTTAATTTACAGATTGCGTGGGCGACCGGGCGTCTTGCCGGGGCGTCTGCCGCGCAGGAAGGATAGAGCATGGGAAAGTATATTTCGGTCGCCATCGACGGACCTGCGGGCGCGGGCAAAAGCACGATGGCAAAGCGCGTGGCAAAGGAACTGGGGTACTTATACGTTGACACGGGCGCAATTTACCGCACGGTCGGCTATCATATGTGGCTGATGGGCATCGGACCCAAAGACGCGGACGGCATCCGCCGGTGTCTGGACGATGTGAACATCGAAATCCGGCACGAGGAAGACGGCGTGCAGCACATGATTCTCAACGGGCAGGATGTGACGGGGGAGATTCGCACGCCGGAGATGTCCCGCTACGCCTCCGGCGTTTCGGCGCAGAAATGCGTGCGCGAGTATCTGCTGGACATGCAGCGGAGATTTTCCCGGAAGCACAACGTTGTTATGGACGGACGCGACATCGGAACCGTGGTGCTTCCCAACGCGCAGGTCAAGATTTTTCTGACCGCAAGCCCCGAAGAGCGCGCCAAGCGCCGCTATGAGGAACTGACCCAGAAGGGAGAAAAGGTAAGCTATGAAAAGGTGCTGCAGGACATGATTGCGCGCGACAAGCAGGATTCCGAGCGCGCCATCGCGCCTTTAAGACCTGCGCCGGACGCGGTGAAGCTGGACACCTCGGGCAATACCATCGAGCAGTCGATCGCGGAGATTCTTGCCATTGTCAGGAGGAAGCTCGGATGATGACGTTCTGGTATCGGGTGTGCTGGTGGATTTGCCGGATCGGGCTGTTTTTCTGGCATCCGGTGTTCCATGTGGTAGGACGGGAGCTTGTTCCGGTTGGAAAAGCCGTGATCTGCGCGAACCACTCCGGCTGCGCGGACGCCATCTGGCTGCTGCTGGCGCTTGACGCGCCGCAAATGAGCCGGATTATTGCAAAAAAGGAGCTGCGGAAGGTGCCCGTCGTCGGCTGGGTGATGGCAAAGTTCCGGATTATCTTTGTCGACCGCAAGGCGCACGACGGAACCGCCTATCACGAGGGCGTACAGGCGCTCAAAGACGGCGAGCAGATGATGGTCTTCGTCGAGGGCACGCGCTGCAATAAGAACAAGCACGTGCGCGCGAAGACGGGCGCGGTGCGCATGGCAGTGGAAGCGGATGCGCCGCTGGTGCCGGTGTTTATCACGCGCAACAAGACGCCGTGGTGTCCGGTGAACGTCATTTTCGGGCAGCCGTATGAGATGCCGAAGCGCGACGGCTGGACACATGACGAGTATCAGCAGCAGGCGGACGAGCTGCTGCGCAGAATTTACAGACTGGGCGGAGATAGCTATGCAGATCATATTGGCGAAGACGGCGGGGTTCTGCTTCGGGGTTGACCGGGCGGTGGAGATGGTAAACGAAAGCGTCCGGCGCGGAAATAAAACCGCGACGCTGGGTCCCATCATCCATAACCGCCATGTGGTGGAGCGGTTTTTGAAGCAGGGCGTGCGCGAATTAGATTCCCCGGAGCAGGCAGAACCCGGCGAGACGGTCATTATCCGCGCGCACGGCGTGCCGGAGCAGGTGCAGCAGGCGCTTTGCGCGCGCGGCGTTCCGGTGCTGGACGCAACGTGCCCGTTTGTGAAAAAAATTCACACCATTGTGAAAAATGAGACGCAGAAGGGACGGAAGATTATTATCTTCGGCTCGCCCGCGCATCCGGAGGTGGAGGCGATTGCAAGCTTCTGCCGGGAGCCTTTGATCGTGCAGAGCCCCGAGGAGCTGGAAAATTGGCTTCGCGAGGCACCCGAGCGGCGGAATCTTCCCATCAGCATGGTGAGCCAGACGACCAGCTCACAGAAAATGTGGAAAAGCTGCGCCGAAATCGCAAAAAAAGTGTGTACAAATTGCGAAATATTTGATACAATATGCAGAGCTACGGAAATGCGGCAGGAAGAAGCAGCTTTTCTTTCAAAGAGTTGTGATGCGATGGTCGTTGTCGGTGATGCAAGAAGCTCCAATACCGGGAGACTTGCGATGATCTGCGAGCAGTACTGTAAAAAGGTTTCACTGGTCGATCAGGCAGATGATCTGGAGATGAGCCTTTTTTCCGGCGCAAATACTGTGGGGATTACGGCAGGCGCATCGACGCCGTCGTGGATAATTAAGGAGGTAAACAACAAAATGAGCGAAGAAATGAAAGTTGAAACTGCAATGGAGGAGAATTTTGCCGAGCTTCTCGAGCAGTCCCTCAAGACTTTGAATAATGGAGATAAGGTAACCGGCACGGTTATGGCAGTTGGCTCGACCGAGGTCGAAGTCGACCTGGGCACCAAGCACACCGCGTACATTCCGCTGGAAGACTTCTCCAGCGACCCCAACGTCAAGCCCGAAGAGGCTGTCAAGGTCGGCGATCAGATTGAAGCAATCGTTGTCCATGTCAACGACGGCGAAGGCGTCGTCCGTCTGTCCAAGAAGCGTCTGGAAGCAGGCAAGGCATGGGAAGAGATCGAAGCTGCGGCTGAGAACAAGGACATCGTCGAAGGCGTCGTCACCGAAGAGAACAAGGGCGGCATCGTCGTCAATGTCAAGGGCATCCGCGTGTTCGTTCCGGCATCCCAGTCCGGCGTTGCCAAGGGCGGCGATCTGGGCGAGCTTCTGAAGAAGAACGTGCAGCTGCGCATCACCGAGGTCAACCGTGCCCGCCGCCGCGTCGTCGGCTCCATCCGTTCCGTCGCTTCTGAGCAGCGCAAGGCAGCACAGGAGAAGATCTGGAGCGAGATCGAGGTCGGCAAGCAGTATCACGGCACCGTCAAGTCCCTGACCAGCTACGGCGCATTCGTCGACATCGGCGGCGTTGACGGCATGGTCCATGTCTCCGAGCTGAGCTGGAACCGCATCAAGAATCCGGCAGAGGTCGTCAAGGTTGGCGACGAGATCGACGTTTACGTCATCGCGCTCGACCCCGAAAAGAAGAAGATCTCCCTCGGCTACAAGACCGAAGCTACCAACCCGTGGACCATCTTCAACAATGAGTACAAGGTCGGCGACGTTGTCACCGTCAAGATTGTCAAGCTCATGACCTTCGGCGCTTTCGCTGAGATCATCCCCGGCGTTGACGGCTTGATTCACATCTCCCAGATCGCGGATCGCCGCATCGGCAAGCCCGAGGACGTTCTGTCCGAAGGTCAGGAAGTCGACGCAAAGATCATCGACATCGATCAGGAGCACAAGCGTATCTCGCTGTCCATCCGCGCGCTGCTCGCGCCCGCTGGTGAAGACGAAGAGTAATTCGGAAATAGGAAAGGACCTGCCGCGAGGCAGGTCCTTTTTTGCGCCCGGCGGGGCGTAAGGGGGCTTTTTTTGCTGCCGAGCGCGGCAGCGGGAGGGGGGTTGGCTGGACCCGTGGTCCGAGGACCAGGGGCTGACTGGCTGTGCCCTGCCAGCCTGATGGTTTCGACCCCACGCTTCTTATCTGCGAAAAGAAGCGCG
>OLWB01001846.1_pt1 | contig 18481 bp, 15 predicted proteins | sample 1673331 | NCBI WGS metagenome assembly OLWB01 (sample SAMEA3178943, study PRJEB25190) | human gut metagenome | biome: human gut; feature: human-associated habitat; material: faeces | place: Austria | collected 2013
AAAAATACCAAAAAATTAAAATTGGGGCTTGTTCTTGTGTAGCAGGTCTTCTCCTGCCGGAGCAAGGTAAAAGGCAATTCTTCCCTCCGTCGGGGGCAGCTTCAAGAGGAATAAAAGAAAGAGCTCTGTTTATTTGTTTGAAACCTTTCATAATCTTATCCCGACCTTCTCTTCCAGAGCAAGGTCAAGGGCGTACTTCCCCGTCTGGGAAGGCAAGTGTTAGCGATACATTTAATCTCACTCATTTCTTCCTTATTCCCCTCATTTCCATGCCATTCTTCCCAATTTCTCATATATTTCCTTTTATTATCGATGATTTGCTCTGATTATTTGACAGTATTGCGTCCTAGCTGTTACAGTTATAAATAGAGTATTTTTTATTACTTAGGGAAGGATGTGGTGTGGTTGAATCAACCCTTGCTTTTATTGGGGGCTGTGATTTTGATTTGTATTTTGCTGAATCGGTTTTTGGAGAAGATTCCTGTTCCTTCTTTGCTCATTTTTATCGGTCTGGGCATGTTCTTCGGGGAGAACGGGCCGTTTCGGATTCAGTTCGATCATTATGCGCTGGTGAACCTGGTATGCTCAGTGTGCCTGATTTTCATTATGTTTTATGGCGGCTTCGGGACGAATATGCGGGCAGCGCGGCCGGTTCTGCGCGAGGCAGCTCTAATGTCTTCGCTGGGAGTTGCGGGGACGGCGGGAGCTGTGGCTGTATTCGCTCATTTCGCGCTGTCGCTTTCGTGGCTGGAGAGTTTTCTGATCGGGGCCGTGATTTCTTCGACGGATGCGGCTTCAGTTTTCAACATTCTCCGTTCGCAGAAGCTGGCTTTGAAGTATCATACGGACTCGCTCCTTGAGGTGGAGTCGGGTTCGAATGACCCGATGAGTTATATGCTGACGATGGCGGCGATTGCGCTTTTGAGCGGGGCAGCGTTTTCTTTCCCTCTGCTCCTGGCCAAGCAGCTTCTGATCGGAGCTTTTTTCGGGCTCGCAATCGGCTGGCTTGCGCTGAAGCTTCTGCATTCGCGGCTGCTTCCTTCACAGCAGAGTCACACGGTTTTCCTGTTTTCGATCATGGTGCTGGCGTATGCGATTCCGGCAGAGTTTGATGGAAATGGATATCTGAGTGTCTACCTCTGCGGGATTTATATCGGAAATTCGAAGCTTCCGCAGAAGAAGTACCTGGTCCATTTCTTCGATGTCCTGACGAATGTGGCGCAGGTGATGATTTTCTTCCTTCTGGGACTTCTGGTGACGCCGGTGGATCTGCCGTCTGTGATTGTGCCGGCTCTGGTGCTGACAACGTTCCTGACGCTTGTGGCAAGACCTCTGGTAAGCGCCGCGATCCTGGCGCCTTTCGGGGCCAAGCGGGAGCAGATTGCCCTGGTTTCCTGGGCGGGCCTCCGCGGGGCGGCCTCGATTGTATTTGCCATAGGTGCTGTGCTGGCCGAGGTGGACATTACGTACAATCTTTATAACCTTGTGTTCTGCATGGTACTTCTCTCGATTTCCATTCAGGGAACGCTTCTTCCGTTCGCGGCCAAGAAGCTTTCGATGATCGATCCTACGGCGGATATCCGCACGACGTTTAATGATTACCAGGATGACAGCGATATCAGCTTCGTCCGGCTGCGCCTAAAGGAAGGGAGCAGCTGGTGCGGCAAGTCGCTGGCAGAGCTTCAGCTTCCGAGGGATCTTCTCGTGGCGATGATTATGAGAAATGGCGAAGTCCTTGTGCCTGATGGGAGTACGGTTCTGAAGGAAAATGACCTTCTGGTCTTTGCGGCTCACAGTTTCGAGGATGAAGAGCATCACGCTCTGGAAGAATTCGTCGTCGACCGCGCAAGCGAAGCGGCCAATCGTCCGCTTGCCGCCATCCCCTCCTCCAGCGCTCGCCGCGTCCTCCTGATCAAGAGAGGCATAGACACCATCATTCCTTCCGGCAGCACCGTGATCAAACACGGCGATATACTCGTCTTAGCGCCGGAACTCGAGAGGGAATGAGGAAGGCGGGTTCTTGCACTAAAAAAGCAGTCCTTTTGCGGGGCTGCTTTTTCATTTCCTTTTTATATTTCCACGATGTTGACTTCGGTTCCGTGATCTTTGAGGATGCGAATGAGGTCTTCTGTGTCCAGCCAGATGGTGGCTGTGTTATCATTGGGATGAACACCTATCTTATGGCTCAAAAATGTCTCATCGAGGTAGAAGTGAACCGCGTTTTCTTCGTCATTCAGAAGGCCGAGCGGAGTGACAGAGCCCGGGGTGAGCTTGAGGTACTTCAAGAGATCATCGGGACTGGCAAAGGAGAGGGCCCTCAGGCCCTGCGCCTTGCGGAATTCTTTGAGGTTCACCTGCTTTTCACCCTTGACGGTGATGAGGTAGTAATTCCTTTTCTTGTCATCCCTGACGAAAAGGTTCTTGGCGTCCCATTCCGGATAAGGAAGCTTGACCTCTGCCAGTTCTTCCATGTTGAATACAGCCTTATGCTCGGTGGTCTCAAAAGTGATTCCGTGGTCTTTGAGGTACTGGCAGGTTTCTTCCTTGTTCATAGATTTCTCCTTCCAAATGGTCCAATTCAGCCTTCATAAGAGGCAAGTTCGATAAGATTGCCGTCGGGGTCTCTCAGGTAGATGCTTTTCATTTCACCCAGCGCCCCATGGCGTGTGACAAGGCCTTCTTCGATGGCGCCGCCTTTTCCCTTGATTTCCTTTTCGGCATCTTCGATGCTGCCTTCAATGGCAAGACAGAGATCGAGACTGCCGTATTCGGGATTCCCGGCAGCAGGAAGAAATTCGGCTTTTCTTGTATGGATGTTGAATTTCTGATTCCCGAAGAAGAGTGCGTATCTCCCGTTCTTCTCCTCGGCCCTCATGCCAAGGATATCGACATAGAAATGAAGGCATGCCTCAAGATTTTCCGTAGTGATCACGATGTGGTCGATGGTCTTGTATTTCATGGCTGCCTCCTATCCATGAACGACGAGGGTCAGCATCGTAAGGTCGTCTTCTCCAGTATTAATGATGGTATGGGAGGATCCTTTAGGGCAGATGTGGCAGCAGCCGGCGGTGAGGATTTCTTCTTTCCCGTCGCAGATAGCCTTGCCGGTGCCGGAAAGGATGTAATTGATGTCGTCTCCGGATTCCTGCTTGTGGAGTCCGATCGATGCGCCCGGATGGAGTTTCGTCGGGATGATGCGGTATTTGCTGTCATTGAACATCCGGACAGCCATTGTTCCTTCCCCGCCATTCATTCCGGAGAAGACAGCTTCTTTTATTTCATTGAAATTGATCAGCATGGCTGGCTCCTTTTTATTTTACTCCCTCGTCAGCAGGGAAACGGTTTCGATGTGCCCGGAGACACCATTATGAATGTCGAGTGTCTGCGAGAATATATCCAAAATCCGAGGGTATGCGAAAACATATCCATCTGATTTCGAACCAACTCAACAAACTGGAAGTTAATAACCTAACACTTTTTCGTCCAGCAGGAACTGCTCGATTCCAATATAAAGAATCCCATTCTCGTCACGCCATGATGTGATATACTCTCGCACCACCACAATCTTGTTGAATGAGTCAGGAATATGGATCAGAGATGCTATCTCCTGCTTCCGCTTCTCAGGCTCTGCAATCGTAAGCGCTGATTGAATATATGTACGATTGCTTCCGCGATTAACGACAAAATCTACCTCCAACTGCTTCCTGATCTTCTTTCCCTCAGCAGTTACGGCATTCTGCTCCACGAGTCCCACATCGACATCATATCCACGTCGTATAAGATCACAATAGAGGATATTTTCCATGATATACGTCTCCTCCTGCTGTCGAAAATTCAATTTCGCATTTCGAAGACCTACATCTGTGAAGTAATATTTGCTGGGAGTCTGCATATATCGCTTTCCCTTCACATCATAGCGATTGGCTTTACTAATGAGAAAAGCCTCCTCAAAATATCCTAAATAGCGTTCTATTGTAGTCGAGCTGATGCTAACATGCTTTTCGCTCATAAATGTTCGGGAGAGCTTTGATGCATTCGTAAGTGATCCAATTGCCGACGCGACAACATTTAGCAGATCATCTAATATTGACACGTCATTTTTTATGTTATGACGCTCAATCACATCCTTAAGGTACGTCCTCTGAAACAGATCCTGCAGGTATCTGCTCTTCTCTTCATGTGTCTGAAGTTCCACCGCTGTCGGCATACCGCCATATGTACAGTAATCGGCCCATGCTCTTCGACTGTCACCTTCATATGCCCCGCTAAATTCCGCAAATGACAGCGGATAGATACGTATTTCATCCCCTCGATCGCGAAACTGTGTGAGGATATCACTGGACAACATCTTCGAATTACTGCCTGTGATATAGAGATCGACATTGCATAACTCCATCAATCCCAAGATCACATCGATAAATGTTAACTTCGCGTTCGGATCATCGAGATACGGGTTAGGAATTGCCGTCACAAACTGGATTTCATCAATCATCACATAGTATTGACGTGACTGATCCACAATTCGACTCCGCACGTATTGATCCAACTCCAGCGGATTACGATATCTGGCATTTGGCAGATCTTCCAGTGAAAGCCCAATGATCTGATTATCTGTGACTCCCTGCTCGTGCAGATAGCGGGTAAACAGATAAAAGAGCAGATATGACTTACCACAGCGACGGATGCCTGTAATGATCTTCACGCGGCCATTGTGCATCTTGCCGATCAGCTTCTGTAAGTATAATTCTCTTGGAAACTCCATATGTATCCCCTTTCCACACGAGATAAATATTGCGGATTCCGCACTTTTTTAACATATCAATCATTGATCTATCTCCTCGCTGCAAATGACTTATACCACAGACTTCCTGACCTTGAAGCGCATCACTGAACCTCAGGATTTTATCGCCGGTCAGGAAACCGCCATCGTAGAGTTTGACGATGGGCTGGTACGAAAACTCATCAATCAGATTCTGGTCTACCTCAAGCCTCTGACATCCAACCTCATAACTCGAGGTGGGCACAATTTCCCTTGGACAAGTTCCCTATAACGAATTTTCGCGTCCGGACGGCTGTCTGGACGCGAAGAGATAAATGCACAGAAATACCTTGTTTTCAAGGCTTTTACGGTACCAGGGTTTAATTTCCTAACATCAATTTTTATAAGGACGTTCTGCCTCTAAAATTCAGGCTTAGGTTTCGCAAACACTTGCCTTCGTTAAGAGGACACATGTCTCAGCACAGCTTGCATGTAATCAGCCTTCGCTAACGCTTGGCTTCTTTTATTTCATTGAAATTAATCAGCATGGCTGCCTCCTCTTAGATTTCTTATTCCCTCGTCAGCAGGGAAACGGTTTCGATGTGGCATGAGACAAGCACCCGAATGTCTGGATTCCGGACACATTTCCGTTCGTTTGCGGGAACTGCTCTAAGCCGAAAATCGGCGCTTTTACAGGTGCTCTCCGTTTGCGAGAACTGGTCCACGTGTTTTCTCTACCTATAATACGGCGGGCAGGAGGGAAGCCATCGTCTCGACCTGCTCTCCTCTGCTCAATCGGTTTATGATCAAGGTCTCAACCCAGTATATCGTTAACTTGGTCGGTATCTTGGTCGCTTATCTTGGTCGGGCACCGATCAAGTTGCTTTCTCTTGTACTTTTCACAGAACAGGGATCAAGAGAAAGCATCATCTCGTATGTGTCGTAGGCATTCTTCACTTCCCGAATTTCATTCAGATTTCCAAGGATACGCTTTCCATCAACGATGGCCGTAACTTGTTCAAGCGAAAGGGAATTATACTCAATGGCAAACGACGAATGAATTGTTCGTGTTCTGTCTCCTTTTCTCAGGTGCAGATTCAGATTGCCATGCAAGTGCACTTTGATCCTGCCGATCTGCTCGCTGATAGCAGCAACTAAGGCTGAAATTAAAATGTTCGGTCGATCCTTAAAAGGTGCAGATGTATCTTTGAAAGGTTCTGTTCATCTGCCCTAATTCCCATTGATGATGTCATAGAACGTGAATTCATCAATGATGTCTATATCCTGGCCCTCCAGCTTCAGTTTCTCAGCTTTCTTGTGCTTGGAGGATTTTTCTCCGTGGAGCACAGCGTTGTAATCATTGTTGCCAAGAATGAGATAGTTCGTGTGCTTGTTCACGCTGTTGTCAAGAATGCCTCCCATATTGACGACGATCTGCATCGCTTCCTTGCGCGTCATTCGTTCAAGTTTTCCGGTGAACACCACATGCCTTCCGTAGAAGAACCCGTCTTCATCAATGTCATCCGTTGTCGCTGTAATTGCGCCTATGTCTATCCCACTGTGTCCGCTTGAATTTACCTGCCACAGGTCTCTGATGCCCAGTCCTTTCTGAGCCATTTCAGTTTTCATCACCTCATACAGCTCCATCGTTGTGACACAGTCCGCGATGGCTCGATGTTCATTGTTCGTCAGATTCAGATACTCGGACAAATCTGAAAGCCGGTGATGAGGCAAATCAGGATACAGTTTCCTGGCAAACTGCATCGTATCCATGTACTCGTTATTGATGTTCTCTTGGAATCCCGCGGCGAGGAATCGGACATCAAAGGACGCGTTATGACCGACGATGATGTCGTTTTCCAAAAACGCGAGGACATCTCCCTTCACATCTTCGATAGGCGGCTTGTCCGCCACCATTTCGTTTGTGATGCCAGTCAGGCTGGTGATGAATCCGTCTATTTCATACTTCGGTCTGATCAGCTGTTCATACCTGTCGGTCACATCTCCACTGCGCACCTTCAGAATTCCAATCTCAATCACCTCGTCATAATAGGCGGAAAGACCTGTGGTCTCCGTGTCAAGCACGCAGTAATCTGACACTATCTTTTTAACGTAGTTGCTCATTGCTTTCCCCTTGATTCCCTGATTTCCCGTTCAAGCCTTCGCAGCCGTTCCTCGCGGTCAGCTTTTCTGGAAAGTTCGCATTCCTATACGACTATCACGTTCCATCCGTCAGCTTTCAGCTGATTCTGTACATCCCTGTCTCTTGATGTATTCCGGTCGAATTTTCTCTGCCAGAATTCGCGGTTTTCCGTCCATCAAATACAACTGTATATTCTTTCCATGCGCTGCCATATCAAACCCCTCACTTCATTACCTTTTCCATCAGTGATTTATAGCTGTCTACTACGTCGTAGACAACATTGTCGCTGGAGATTGCCTTGAAGTGCTCTCGGGCGCAGTGGATTTTCGACTCCTCAATCAGCCGTAACTGCATCGAAGACATGGAGCCTTTCGTCTCAGCAACGAAGTAGATGTGCTTGACGCTTCCTTCATAGAAGGCAATCGCCCAGTCAGGATTGTAGTGGCCGACCGGAGTGGAGATGTAGAATCCGTCCGGCAGCTTTACGTAGACCGCCACATCCGTGTTTGTATCAAGCTCTGTGGCGAAGTCGCGCTCGTTCGTCGAATCGTAGACAATGTGGTCGTACAGGTGCTTCTTTGCCTTCATGGCGTTCGTGCCGCGCTTGCCCTTGATGGTAGGCTCGGTGAAGACGTCCGTGCCGTAGCGGTCGTCCATCACGCTGTAGGTGATGTGCTCGATGATTGCCGTAGCCTTCTCGTCGTTAATTAGTTGCGACGCCTTGAGGATAAACTCCTCCGGATTGTATTTGAACTGGTCGAACGTAGCCTTATTAATGCCGGTGAGGATCTGAATGACAGCCTTCCGGGTAAGCCCGGTGGATTCAACGATTCTTCCAACAAGGTCATATGTGACGCTCTTGCTGGCGACTATGGCCTGCTTGATGCCGAATGTAGAAGACGATTCCCGGACAAACGCCGCGCCGGACCGCAGCTGCTCCTTGGACTGTATTTCAACCATCGAGCCGGATTCGACTTTGAAGTAGATCTTCGCCACGCGCAGCCTGCTGTCGAGTACTGCGATAGATTTGCGAACAAGCTCGTCCGTATCGAAATCTACCACGTAGACGGACTTTGCGTTGATCCGCGACCAGAGTGCTTTGAACTCCTTGCTGTTAAGCTTCTCTTCGTCGACTTGCAGTTCCACGTTGTTGCTGCGGGCATTCTCAGGCTTCATTGCCTTTGGATCGTAGATAGAATCGATGATGTCCACGACGGCGGCTTCAAAACCTTTGACCTCCTCGGCCATCTTGAGCTCGCCGTTTGCCTTGTCCTCATAGTACTTGTCTGTGAGAACGCCTTTGCGGTCAACATAGCGGTTCACGGTCATTTCGTACATGATTGCCGACGCCGTATCGGAATCGATAACCATCTCGTTGCCGTGATCGTCCGTGACAACACGGTTCAGGAACAGGTCTCTCGTAACGGCACGAGGACGGTCTGCGATATCCTCGGCAATCTCGGACTGGAGTCCCTTGGCGAAGCTCTCGTAACTTTCGGACGCAATTACGGTCAACACGTTGACGTTCTGCACATCGTTTCCGAGAACTCCCGCGTCCATGCGTTCGCCGTCCTGGTTGACGCAAAGACGCATGCCTCGCCCGACTTCCTGCCGCTTGCGTATCTCGCTTGATGATGATTTGAGTGTGCAGATCTGGAACACGTTCGGATTGTCCCAGCCTTCGCGCAGCGCAGAATGCGAGAAGATGAACCGCACGGGCGAACGCTTCGGATCACGGTCAAGCAGCAGCTCCTTGTTCTTCATGATCAGGTCGTATGCGTCGATATCGTCGGAGGTCGTTTTCTTCCTGTCGACCTTGCTGTTGATCATGCGGCCCTTCTTGTCGATGGAGAAATAGCCAGCATGCGTTTTCTCTACCGGGATGGACGCAAGGTACTGCATGTACTCGTCGTCGCCGAATTCCCGCTGCAGATTTCCGACCACGTCGGCATATTCCTGCTCGAACATATCGGCAAAGATACCGTTCTGAGGCTGTCCGTTCTTATCGTATACACGATAGTGATCTACCTCGTCGATGAAGAACAGGGACAGAACCTTTATACCCTTATTGAACAGCTCCCTTTCACGCTCGATATGGGAGAGGATGGTCTCTCGTATCTGGATACGGCGCAGCTGATTCTCGTCCACCTTGCCGATCACGTCTCCGGCGTAAAGCTTGATGCCATTGATGAATTCGATGGAATCATCTCTGCCGTCGATGCGCTTGACTACGAAGCCGTCCCGGTACTCAGGCAGCTCGCCGGAATGGTCAAAGAGGTTGTAGCCCTCCGTCACGGTAGCGCTCATCGGCTTGATTCCGGATGCGCGCTTGCAGTCGAACTGTATGGTTGCCGTCGGAGCTGATTTTGAAAGATTCAGTCCTTCCAGATAAACGAAACTCTCAGTAGCCGTCGTCCCGCTTTCCGTGATGCCCTTGACGGCGATCTTCTTGACGAGCTTCTTGTTGTAGGCGTCCATCGCATCAAGACGATAAATCAGGTTGTAGTATTCTCTCGGTGTGGCAGAATAACGCAGCGTCAGAAGCGGATGGAATTCCTTTAAACGTTCCTTCGTCTGCTTGCCCTCGACGGACTGCGGCTCGTCGATAATCACGATCGGATTCGTCTTTGCGATGATGTCGATTGGCCTGCGTGAGCGGAATTCGTCGAGCTTCATATAGATGCGGCGCGCGTCTTTGCCGCGGGCGTTGAACGCTTGCGAATTGATAATCATCACATTGATGGAGCTATCAGAGGCAAAACGGTCTATCTCAGTAAGCTGGGAGGAGTTGTAGATGAAAAAGCGTATCTTCTTCCCGTACTCCTCGGCGAAGTGGTCTTGCGTCACCTGAAACGACTTATACACGCCCTCGCGGATAGCGATAGATGGCACGACCACGATGAACTTTGTCCATCCATACGCCTTGTTGAGCTCGTACATGGTCTTGATGTAGGTATAGGTCTTGCCAACACCTGTTTCCATCTCGATTGTCAGGTTGTACTTTCCCTCAAGAGACTGTGACGGCTCAATCTGTCCGTTCCGTTGGATCTTACGGATATGCTCCAGAATCTGTCCTTCAGAAAGTTCCGGGACGATCTTTGCGTTCGCCCAGCCAGTGAAATCCTCATCCTCATTCAGACCAAGCTGAAATGTGCCGGTTCCGCGATCCATCATATAGGATGGCGTAAGGTAGGGTTGTCCGGCGAATACATCCACGACAGCCTTGGCGGCGTCAGCCTGAAACTTTTGATGCTTGAATTGCAGCTTCATTCGTTTTCGCCTCCCTCCAGTTCTTTTGTCCAAGTGCCAGTCTCTCATACAAACCACTATCGTACTGCCGGTTCAGCTCGCGCAAGCTCCAGTTGTTTTTAGCAGCCTCAATTTCATAGAAGTGACGTTCATTCACATCGTCAATTCTCATCAGCTTCAGATAATGCGACCAGCTAAGTACAAACTTCCGTCCTGTACTCACTGCAGGGAGTTCCTTGAATTGGTCAGACAGTGTCTGACCAATCTGGTCATGCGCATAGGTAAGGTAAAATTGGCGCATTTGCTTTAAATTGGTGACAGAAAAGCCCTTACCAACGTGTCGCGTTAGATAGTCAGAAAGATCTTGTATTAAATGGATGCCATATTTAGCGCGGACGTCCCCATTCTGTTCTTCTTCTGCAATTCGCTTTCCAACCTCGAAATAAGAATAAACCATGACGAGATTAATCGCTTTACCCGCCCGATTCCTCGCATGTCCAAGAATATCCGATATTTCCCGGAAGAACTTATCCTCACTTTCTTTCATGATAAATTCCTCCTTAAATCACTTTAATTCTGGTATCAGGAGCCAGTAGTTTAAAAATTTCTCCAACATTAATTTTCTCCGGGCTGCTGGCGAAGCTTGAATCACGGAATACGGCACGCAGCGGCTGGCGCTTCGCAATTGCCTTGATAACAGACTCCGGCACGTTTTCGTCAAAGCACGCAATCAGATCGCCGTCATTGTAAGTGTGAACGGTGCAGCCCTCGATAGTCTCGGACGTATACGGCAGCGATAGCGGCAGTCCCCACTCGAGCAGGCAGCCGAACAAAAGGTCCAGATCCGTCCGGTCGGATTTCACGTTGGATTCCATCATCATGAGCATGTCCTGCGTGTAGTCACCTGCAGCGTAGTAGACATCGTTCATGTTTGTGGTGTCGAGCTTCAAGACGCGGAAACCGTCGTCGATCTTTGCGTCAGGATTGTCCTCGTGAATCTTCTTTGCAGCGCGACGGATGCGTTCCTTGCCGATTTCGCAGATGTTCTTGTACCCGGCTTTATAGGCTTCGCTCTTTTCATCCGTTTCTTCTGGAAATTGTACCATAATAAATTTGCGGCTGCCGCCGTCCTCGGCGTTGAGCTGCATAACTGCGTGGGCGGTGGTGGCGGAGCCGGAGAAGAAGTCAAGAACAATTGAATCATTTTTACTATAAAGTTGTATGCATCTTTTTATCAATTCGACAGGTTTTGGATAATCAAAAAATTTTTTTCCTCCAAACAGTTTTGCTAAACTCTGAGTTGCTGCCTGCGAATGTCCCACTTCCTCATATTTCCATATTGTCATCGGTGTGATTCCCTGCTTTACCTCAGAGAGGAACCTTTTTATAGATGGAACATTGTTGCCATCAGGTCCGAACCATATTCTGTTATCTCCTACATACTCATCAAATTTTTTTTTATCAAGACGCCAGCAATATCCGCTTGGCGGCATTACTTTTCTTCCGCTTGGAGTTGTTATTTCGTATACCTTTGACTGTATGGCCGGTCCAACTGAAAGGTCGCTTGATTTCCACGGTCCCCGAGCATCGTTATCTGGGTTTGAATATCTATCATTTGCTTCATTAGACCTCGGCAGTCCATTACTCACAATAGCATCCGCATTCTTGGCATAGCATAGGATGTAATCATGCGAAGGTGAAAAATTCTTCATTAAATTGATTGGGGAATAAGCTCTTTCCCAAACGACTTGAGCAAGAAAATTAGATTCTCCAAATATCTCATCACATATTTTCCTCATATTCTCTTGTTCGTGATCATCAACACTTATAAAGATAGCCCCATCTTCTGAGAGAAAATTCAGACTTAACAAAAGACGAGGGTAAATCATCGAGCACCAGTCGGAGTGAAAACGTCCGTTGGAATCGGTGTTCTTGAACATACGGTTGCCTTCCTCGTCCAGCTCGCCGGTCTCGTCTGCGTATTCCTCACTCGACATTTTGAAATCGTCGTTGTAAATGAAGTCGTTGCCTGTGTTGTAGGGAGGATCGATGTATATCATTTTGACCTTGCCGAGGTAGCTTTCCTGCAGGAGCTTCAGGACCTCGAGGTTGTCTCCTTCAATGTAGAGGTTCTCGGTCGTGTCCCAGTTGACGCTTTCTTCCTTGCACGGACGCAGGGTTTTACGAATCGGACGGTTTGCCTCCACAATGGATGCTTTCTTGCCAACCCATGTGAACTCATAAGCCTCGTCGCCCTCGGTCGCGACATCCGACAACATCTGCCGGAGTAGGTCAAAGTTTATCGCTTTCTTCAGCCTTCCATCCTCGCCGCGTGTCTCGGTTATGCAGTTCGGGAACAGCGCCGCGATCTTTGCGACGTTGTCCTGCTGGATATCCTCGGATTCCATTCTCATCTTATCCATTGTTTTTCTCCTTGTTTACGAAAAGCTTTTCAAATTCAAGTATTCTTTCTGCCTTTATCATTATTCCAAGATTAATCGGCAGTTGAACCACCGGCTTAGGAACATTTGGTAAATTAGTAAACTGTAAAACGCCCTGGGTATTAAACTGATGACCACCATATAAAACCCCGAGCAACATAACTCTGTTTCCGACCGAAATTCCCTCTTTAGTCGGAAATGCTCCCTGATTCAATATGAAGACAGGAGATCCGCTTGATCCGGGATAACATGCCACATCAAGCAGGGTTTCTTTCTTTCCTTGATAATCTTTTCGTGGATGACTTGAAGTTATTCCACGGCGGATGACTGGTTTATGATTGTATTGGTCAGATAACCCAATTGGATATCCGACCATAACTACATCCTCCATTGCCGATAGTTCCGAAAGTTTTTTGTCATTCGGAATAAGCCTGGTTTCCAATGGAATATAAAATATTTTTATATTTCTCTTCTCCAAAGTTCTAAGTACCTCGGCAAGCAAGAGACATCTTAAATCGACGTCTGGATCTGGATGATGAATCCAATTATTGCCTTCATATGTGATAGAAAATGACTCAGTATCAATTGGTTCACCTTGTTCGTTAGCTCTGCAAAATTCAAAAACAGTTTTTATACTATTTTCTACAACATGATTATTTGTTATCAATACCGGAACGCAAGTATGTTTCTCCGCATCAGGACATAAATTGACAATAAAGCCTGTGCCACTTCCTGATGTCCCGTTTGCATACTCACATCGAATAAGTACTGTCGAATATGTAATCATCTCAGAGAGACTCATTTTATTCATACTAAAGTATTTAGCTCCTTTCTGAGCCTTTTCAGCTCCGCATTCATTTCCATCTGCCGGTTCAGCTGTTTCTCCTTGCGTATTTTTGCCTGCAGTTTGGCAATTTCTTTTTTCAGTTCCTCCCGGCGGTCGTCACGCTCGACGGATTCCTTCAGCGTTTCCTGCGGCGTAGCGGCCTGCAGAACGTCTCCCGCAATCTGCCGTACGAAGTTCTCGTAGACCGTGTCGATGCTCAGTCCGTCAAGATGCACCGGTAGTTCATCTTCCGGCATCCATTTCGTCTGATAGTAGCGATCGACCTTGAACGCGGCTTTTCCGCTGCCCGCAGCTTCCTTGTAGCCAATCACAGCTTTGTACTTTCCGCCATACTCCAGTACAAAGAGAATATGATACGGGATCTCCCGGTCAATCTGCTTCAGCACATTCTCGTCGAGTGTTTCCTGATTGAGCCGGATATGGAATACTTCTATCTCAGTGACATTCTTTCCTTCTGCCAGATTGACAGTTGACGACGCGATTTTATTCGCCCAGTAAATAATTCGTATCTGGTCGACAAAGCTTCGCTTGAGTGTCGGGCTGACGGTAAGGTTATCATAAAACTTCTGTTTCGGAATTCGCTTGTTAAACTCCGTAGATTTCGGCAATCCCCGCATAGGCTCCTCCTTTACATTACCACGAGGAAGGTCACCAGCTCGAAGTCGTCGATACCTTTCACTTCCGAAAGCAGGGCGGATGTGCCGCCGCTCTTGAAGAGGCTGTCGATGTCGCTTTCCTCCTTGGTATCTATGATTGAATTGATGGCATCGGACAGCAGCGCTGACATTTCACTCATGTTCCTGCCATCATCGGTTTCTTTATTAAAACGGTCGTAGACCTCCACAATCGGTTCAGCTTTTCCACGACACAGAAGCCTCATATCATCAAGCAGCTTCTTCGGATTCAGATAGTCGCAGACGATTTCACCTTCCAGACTGATATAGACCATGTAGAACGGGTGAATGCGGTTCAGACTGTCAATGTTCACACCATTGTTGCGATTCTTCAGTACAAAAAGCACTCCTTCTGGCAGGTCTTCCGTCTTCTTCACCACGGAATGCAGACCGAATGGCATGTGGTCGAGATCCGGATGCGTTTTGATGTATTCGAGAAGATCAAGTCTGAATTCATTAAGACCGAGATCCATGATGGATATCCCGCCTGACATGTCTTCCAGATCCACCACTTCGGTCTGCAACTTCTTAAGCTGTTCGTGGCGATATTCCAGATCTCCTTTTTCTTCCGGGCTGATAGGATTGTCGTCACCAGTAGAAGTCAGAACGGATATTTTCATCCTTGTTTCAACACGGGCTTTCAGATTAATGTACTCGTCAAGCGTCAGATCCGGCCAGAAGTTCACGAGCTGGATCTGCTTGTTCCTGCTGCCGATACGGTCGATACGTCCGAACCGCTGGATAATACGCACGGGATTCCAGTGAATGTCGTAGTTGACGCAGTAGTCACAGTCCTGCAAGTTCTGGCCTTCGGAGATGCAGTCGGTTGCGATCAGGATATCGATGTCCTTCTTGCTCTCCGGCATAAGGACGTCTCGGTCCTTGGAAACTGGCGAGAAGCATGTGAGAATGTTGTTGAACGTCGCCTTGAAGTTCTTCAGCGTGGTTCTGCCGTCGACCGTGCCACTGATCATGCCGCTGTTGAGGCCGTACTTGTCCATGACGTACCGGCTGACATTATCGTACAGGTACTCTGCCGTGTCGGAGAATGCTGTGAAGATCAGCACCTTCTTGTTGCCGGGGTTGATCGGGTTCTCGATCTTCTGTGAGATAAGCTTGTAGAGCTCCTGCAGCTTCGTGTCATGTTCCGGCGTAATATCCGCAATCATGAGAATCAGAAGTTCGAGCGTATCCGCATCCTTTTGCAGCACGTCCTTCCAGCTCTTGTAATCCATATCGGCAAGGTCAATCTTCACTTTACGTCCGACAGTGAAGTAGTCGGTGTTCTGGTCCTCCATGTCGAAGTCGTCGGAATCAGCTTCATACATGTCGATGTTGGCTTCTCCATATTTCTCATACTGAGTGATTCCGTCGATTGTCTCCATAATGAGTTCGCGGATGCGTTCCAGTGTAAGCCGGAAGGATGAGACCGAGCTTTCCAGCCGCTTAAGAAGATTGACGCTCATCAGCCTGCGGATACCTTCTTCCCGTCCAGACTGCGTCAGATTGTTTCCCTTGTGGTGTGTCAGATCAATATATTTCTGCATCTTGCTCGGGAAGATATAGGCAGAAGGCGTGTAAATCTCCAGCTGAAGCTGAGAGAGCTGTTCGTATATCTCGTTGTAGTTGATGGCGCTCGGAAGATCCGTCAGGCTCGGCCTAAGTGAGATTGGCTTGCGCCGTTCCGGGAACTTGCCGATCTTCTCCGTGTTGTAATATTTCTCGATATGCTTTCGTGACCGTGCAATGGTTACAGAGTCAAGCACTTCAAAAAAATCAAAGTCCAGTCGGCGCAGCAGGTTATCCGTTGTCCGTTCCTCAGCTGGGAGCTTGCTCCAAGCGTTGAATGCGGTCTGGGCCTGGCGGAATATCTCGTCGATCGACTTTGATGTATTCAGCTTCTCATCAATCAGCTCCGGCATTCCTTCATATGCGAGAGCAAGTTGATTCTTGAGGTCGTTAAACCGGTTATTGACAGGAGTTGCTGACAGCATGAGTACTTTCGTCTTCACTCCAGCGCGCACAACTTTATTCAGAAGTTTTAGATAGCGGTTTTCCTTCTGGTCTTCGCCAGAAAGTCCTCCGCCGTTTCGGAAGTTATGTGACTCGTCAATAACTACAAGATCATAGTTTCCCCAGTTGAGCCGGTCGAGATCAAGCCCGTTTGATGTACCATGATCGCGCGAAAGATCGGTATGGAAAAGAACATCGTAGCGGAGTCTGTCTGCAGCGATGGGATTGTTGACGTAGTTATCTTTATATGTATTCCAGTTTTCTGCCAGTTTCTTCGGACAAAGTACAAGGACGGATTTATTTCTGTTTTCGTAATATTTCACGACTGCAAGCGCGGTGAACGTCTTACCAAGACCAACACTGTCTGCCAGGATGCAGCCGTTGTATTTCTCGAGCTTGTTAATAATGGCAAGGGCAGCATCCTTCTGAAAGTCATAGAGCATGTTCCAGATCTTGCTGTTCTTGAAACCGGTAGCCTCATTCGGAAGAACATCCTCGGAAACATCCTCAAGAAACTCACTGAATACGTTATAAAGCGTAATGAAGTAGATGAGCTCCGGAGCATTCTCGTTATATGCGGTCGTAATATTCTCAAGGACGACATCCGTGACATCCTGCAGCTTGTCCTTGTCATTCCATATTTGCTCAAAGAGCTTCAGAAAATAGTTTGCATTTTCAAAGCTCTCCGTCTTTTGAACAGGGTAGTATGCGTTATTGCCGCGTTCGCATCCAAGATCAACAGTCGTAAAACCATTGATAGGCATATAGGTACTCCCATCAACAGTCATGAAACCTGGCATATTTTCGCCTGTCGTATTGGATTTAAAGGTTGCCTTCCTACGAATCCAATCCGCGCACTCCTTTGCGATAGCTTTCTGTGTCATTTCATTGCGGAGCTTTATTTCAAACTCTGTACCGTAAAGGCTCTGCTCGCGGGTAAGACGAGGAATATAGAATTCCCGCTTTTGCTTCTGGGCTTTCTCCGTCACGAATGTCGGTAAAGTAAAAATGAAACGGAATTCATCAATGCTTTCAAGCTGCTTTTTCAATTCACTGTATGCATACATTGAAAAGCAGGCTGCGGCGATAGAAATCTTACCGTTCCTCTTTATCGTCTTCTCCATATCGTCACGGACTATTTTCGTGACATTGTCAAATATCTCCATCTATACCTACTCCTTGCAGTGCCATCAGCTTCTTTCTTCCACAGCTTCATCCGGGACGATTTCGCAAATGTCCGAGATGTCGCATTTCAGGGCCTCGCAGATCCTGATCAGGATGTCCGTGGTGACATTGGCACCTTTTCCGAGCTTGGCAAGCGAAGCCGAGCTGATACCGGCTTTCTTAGCAAATTCCGTCCTTTTCATGTCTCTTTCAACGAGCATTACCCACAGTTTTTTATATGATAATTTCATGCTGTCTCCTTCGGAATATCCTTTCTCCAACTTGGCATAAAGCCGTATGTATGTCCTTCTTTCTCATCCTTGTAATACGTAACCACATTGATTCCGTATGACTCAAAATCCATATCAGGCATAGCATTCAGGTTGTCCACAATGATCACCTGACCCTCACCCTGATGATTTATAAAATACTGATACAGTCCCTTTTTGATAGTCTCGCCATCGAACCCGTCCTCGTTCTCATCAAGGCCGAGCAGCGGAGTATCTATCATCAGGAATCCCGGCTTGATAAAGACGTCATCCTGATTAAAGTATTCATACAGCATCTGTGCGACAACCTAGTTCAGGAAGGAACGATATCCCTTTCCCTGATCTTCGGACTTCGGCACTCCGTCCATCAGAATATCAAATGTGGAAAAATCCCAGCTGGCATAACCTCCAGAACGATAATTGCACTCCTTGAGAATCTTATTCAGCAGTTCACTAAATCCGGTTCCTACCACGTCTTCGAATTCCTTCTTTGCATGGTACAAAGGTGCCTGATTCTTTTTCCTTTGCTCTGCTTCTTTCTTTTTTCCGAGAGTGCCGAGCTGATCGTTTATCACATCGATGCTGGTCTGAATCGAAGTGTAATCCCTATACTGTTCCAGACTGGAATCATAATCTTTTATGATCCTGTTCTTCTCATCGAGTGCTCCATTAATCTCAGACTGTCTGATCTGAAGTTCCTGTATGCGCTTAGTGACTGCCTCCTGATCGTAAGCAACGCTTTTTTCCGTGGCAGCTATCACTGTAAGCTCCGAGGCAATCCTCCTGATCTCGGCATTAATAGCAGCCATATAGCTTTCATCATCACTATCATCAGTGTGAAGCTCTCCTCCGCAAAACGGGCATACTCCGGGAGTGTAAAATAGTTTGTGTAAATCGGTATTGCATGAATCTACTTTATGCC
>OLWB01001850.1_pt1 | contig 18450 bp, 15 predicted proteins | sample 1673331 | NCBI WGS metagenome assembly OLWB01 (sample SAMEA3178943, study PRJEB25190) | human gut metagenome | biome: human gut; feature: human-associated habitat; material: faeces | place: Austria | collected 2013
CAAATGCCGGAACAACCCAATCCATACCCTTAATCTCTTCTAATCGGCTGACAACACCTATCGTGATTGGGCGAACAAAGCTCCTATTCTCTCTCACAATAGAAAAGCCGGGAGGCAACGCATTATAAATCGTAAAATGGTTGCGTTTGCTCAAAGGAGTATTCTCATTATACAATCGAGATGTCCCGAAGAAAGATCGCTCGGCCAGCTCGGTAATACATGTAAACGCCCGCACACAATGTCGTTGAATAAAATGTACCAGCCGTAAATTAGGATAGATATCGGCTGCCGTATGTGCCGTGGTAATAATCTGACGTACACCTAACCATCGCAACAACAGAATAGGAATAGCACCCGGAGCCATATATTGCACATGTGCTACATCGGGTTTATACTGCTTCAATACCCTGCGTAATCCTTTGTATAAAAAAAGTATTCCCCGCCAACCATTCACTCGCGCCCCGGTAGGGCTCAGACAAACCACCTCGCTACCGGCTTTTTGGAATCGGACGACCATATCATCGCTATATTCAAAATAGCATGTCGTTACTACCCGATATCCTTCGGCAAAAAGTGCCTGTACGAGATTCAACGTCTGAATCTCCGTTCCACCGGTCATCAAACAAGGTATGCAAATAAGGATTGTCATTAAATAATCTCTCCTACTTTTTTTAAGTATGATTCTGGATGCCATAATTCACGATAACAGCGATGCGCATTTTTGGAATACATATCCCGATTAGATAGTATCTTATTTATGGCAGATGCTATATCTTTTTCCTTTTCAACCAATATTCCGCATTGATACGTCTCTATATATGATAAAGAAAGTAATTTTGTCGCTATAATTGGGACTCCACATTTTAAGTAATTTCCTATTTTACCAGCAGCCAACCCCATATAAGTGGCTCTATAACCAAGTTCTTTTTCGGAATATAATGCGATACCAACATCAGCAGAAGCTACTAATGAATCCAATTCATAAGTACTAACTGGATTTAAAGAAAACAAGACTTTTCCTCGATAATCAGACTCATAGACTTCCTCAAAATATTTATCATCTTCAACTCGGTGACTAACATGAAAAACCAACTTAACATTCTTATCCCAATTATAGGTAGAATCTGCAAGTTCTTTACATTTAAACCATTTACCAAATCCCCCCGAATGCAATACTATTTTCTGACCTTGTACTCCTAATCGCTTTTGCAAGAAGTTGCTTTCCATATATATTTCTGGAGTAAATGAGGAATTTGGCAACAAAAGTATCTTATTATTTAGATTAAAATGAGTCAATAAAAATTGCTTGTGCCATTTATCATGCGTAATAATAATATCTGATTTTTCCAATGATTTATTTTCCAATCGTTGAAGCCTAGTTAAACATTGCACTTTTTCTGTTATGATTTGAGGATATTCCAACATAAAAAAAATATGTTTTTTTACCAAGAGTCGAGATATTTTCGAAGCAATAATATTTCCAATCGCATCCCCCCCATCAAATAATCGACTCTTCTTGTCAATACAAAAGACAAAGTTTTCCATAACAATTTTAATGTTGTTGGCGACTCAAATCTCTTACTACGTTGTTTTACTTTTATTATCTGCAAATTTTCATGATCAAAAGATAACAAAATAAATTTGTTTGACTCTGATGTAATAAGTGTTATCCGATGATTATGATTTAATAGAAACCAAACCAATGTCTTTAGACTAGGTATTCTATCTAAAAAAGGTTCTCTCAATACCAATAATATATGTTTCATTTTTCTATCAACTCTATCCATTTAGGCAATATATTCGCTATATCATATCGCTTTACATATTGAAAAGCATTCTTCGATAATTTCTTTCTATATGTTTCATCATCGATTAAATGAATCAATTTCCCTACATATTCTTTCTTATCGAATGATTTCACAAGTTCTCCTGTTTCTCCCGGTTTAATTATATCATATACCGCAGAAAAACTATCAAAGGCAATAGGGACACACCCAAATTGCATAGCTTCTGTCAAACACATAGGAAAACCTTCAAAAATAGAGGTCATACAAAAAATAGATGCTTTTTCATAATACTCCCTAGGATCTTGATATCCTTTGAATTCTATATTAGAAATGTCCTTTGCTTTATTTATCAACACATCTTTATCAGGACCATCACCTACAATTATCAATTTCCATTGAGGATATAACTTACACAAACGATACCAAATATCTATAAGAGTAAACAGTTTTTTCGATCTATTATCCAACCGTCCAACAAATAACAAAATAGGTTCTTTATGTGGTATAATTTCTATATTTTCATAAGTATTCGGATTGGGAATACTTATAAAATAATTGTCTGGCAAATCACAATACTCTTCCAACCTCTCTTTATAAGATTCCGATAAAAGACAAACATATTGTGGATGTTCCTGAATAAATGTATAATGATTAACCAACGAGCGATGTATAATTTTCTTTACTTTCCTATACAAAAAAAACGAGCTACACGTTTTACTTTTTCTTTAATAGAAGAATCTCTCAATGTCATTAAATCGGCAAAAAGATGATTATAATAACCAAAAGGGTCACTATGTAAAACCGAAATAATTTTAACATTTTGGACTTTTACCTGAGACAAAAAGTATGTTCCTTCATATAATCCATGTTGATTGATAATAACATCAATACGATTTTCCTTTAAGAAACGGTTATAAACCTCTAAATTGTTGGGGTCTTCAAGGTTGGAAGATGGTAAATCAATGACTGGAACAGGATATTCATAATTATCCTGCTCTCTTTTCCAATTTAAATAAAAGATAGTATACCCTCTCTTTAAAAGGATTTTAGCTATAATATCGGTTATTCTTTCCACTCCTCCTTTTTGAGGATTAAGCCCCGTCGGATAAGCAAATACTATATTCATTTTTATCACAAATCTTCTTTCATACAACCCACATACGAAAAATGTTCTATCCTATTAGGAATCGCCCAATCTTCGTTTTTAACATTAACTTCGAAAAAAACATAGATACACCTAAGGCGAACAAAAACAAAAATAGAGGGAATAATAGTGTATAGTCTCTCGCTATCGAAATAATTATTTTATTTGATGTTATTGAATCTATTAACCATGGATGACAAATATAAATTCCATAACTTAATTTATTTATTTTTTCAAAAATAGAAATATCTTTAATCCAACCCTTATTTAATATCCTATTTACCACAGAATAACCAAATAACACAATAAGAATACTTGATGCAGGTGAAAATAACCTTGCCCAAGTAAAACGAGAACTATCCATTAATATATTTACTAAAAATATAAGAAGAAACGCACTAATACCTAATAACGTAATTCTTAAAAGCTTTGTATTTCTTAATTGAAATATACTATCATATTTATAACAAATAAAGCCTGTAAAAAAATAAATAAATTTAGAGGCAAAATCTTGAAGACCACCAATTTTTGTAATATTACCTTCAAAAAAAGCTAATAAATAGGCTACAATAAACATTAATAGTACCATATATTTATTTCTATCCAAATGACATACTAATACAAACTTTGTAGTGATAAAACACCAAAACAACATTAGTAAGAACCACAGATGTCCCATAGGATATAAAAAATCATCAACCGATAAATGAGTTAATTTTCCCAAACAAAGAGCTGTTATTGGGAAAAACACCCAATAAGGGATCAACAATCTTTTAAACTTATTCGTAAATAAATCAATAAATTTGGGATATTTATGTTTTTTATAATGCAAAAAAGAAAATAAAAATCCTGATATAAATATAAACATAGGCATTCTAAATTTATTCAGAATATCTAAATTAAAAAAACGCTCTATTTTTATAACAATAGTATCGATATCGGATAAACTTCCATAATTATAAATATAAAAAGAATGAACAAAAACAACCAATAATATAGATATAGATCTCAATATCACTATATCATTTAATCCCCCCCCCCCCCATTATTAACATTTATTTTATTTTCACAACACATACTAAAATTAATTCCAATTAACACCATTCTTAATAGTCATTCCAGGAACACCGGCAATAACAGAATTTTTTTCAAAATCAGCTTTGGTTATTACCGAATTTGCTGCAATAACAGAATTCTCTGGAATAATTGAACCTTTTAAAATTGTTGAATTGAAACCAATCCAACAGTGATTATCAAATAAAACAGGTTGTGGAGTGTTAGTTAACACTCCACCATGATATATATCATGCGCATCATGATCCATCACTGATATATTCCATGATAAAACACAGTTACGACCAAATTGTATTTGCTTGCGAGCTATGATCAATAACGGACCTGTGGACCAAAACTGATTATCGAAAATGAGACTTGCATCTTTATCTATTGATAACTTAGCCCCTGCCCCGATATTAGCAAACCCTTTGAAAATAAGCTGCCCCTTACCAATATTCAAAACTGATTTGTGATGTCTCGCAGTAAAAAAATCACACTGGGTATAACCTATTTTTATCATACCAACGTGAACTTTCTCAGCAGAAATTTCCACTCTGGAACCATCCTTTAATTTGATAGTCACATAATTAGACAAAAAGATAGGAACTTTTATTGCCTGAGAAAAAGGGAGCAAACGAAAATTATAATATAGACTACGTGGTATAGATAAAAAATATTTCCTATTTAAAGAACAAAAAATCCATAGTTTTTTCAACATAATTTTTTCAATATCTTTTTTAGAACAAACGCTTTACATTTAAAGGAAATTTCTAATATTTCCCTTAATGAATAGTATTTAAAAAAGGAGATTTGATTTGCAGACAATATATTCAACATTGTTTGAAGGTTATTCTCTTCCATTTTTACAATTTGTTTTTGGTTATAAAAATAGGTCGAAATTGGTAATTCATGTTTCCATTTTGAGAAGAATTTTCTTGAAGCAAAAATCCACTCCTTCGATAGATTGGAAGTTGAAATATGCTCTACTAAAATATCATAAATACATAAATTTCTATATCCCAATTGTTTTATCTGTATAGAAATATCAATATCATAAAAATGAAACCCACCAAAACTCTCGTCGAAAGAGATCTTTTCAAACAATTTTTTAGGTATACAAAAGAATAATCCATCTAAAGCGACAACATCACTAACAGATTCTTTATAAGGGTTATTCAACGTTAAATGATGATCTGACCGATTAAATCTATCAGTATCTAAATTATATTGACGCGTAGAATTCGTTTGATTATCTTTATGATTGATTCCCCACCATATACCGGGAAACTTACTGATGTATGTAGGTCCAGCTATTCCAACCATTCCTACACTAGGATCCTGAAAATGTTGCAACAATTTTTTCCCCCAGTCAATTGTATGATATAATATATCGTCATGCATAAAACAAATTAATGGATAACGAGCTTTCGCTACTCCAATATTATATGCCTGAAATATATTATATTGATTTTTAGAATTATCAATACAAACCACTTCATACTCTATTCCTATGGTTTCAGAAATATTTTTTTCTAAAACAGGAGATATCCTATTACCTCGATTACATATTACAATAGAAACCATGTTATTTAAGAAGTTTCTTAGAATTAATAATATGGGCACGACTGCAAGGCCCTTCATTTATCAGAATATCACTTTCGTCCCTTTGTAAAGAATCTACTAATTTAATAAAATTAACAGCAGCTATCTGAGGTGACCATTCATTTTTAATAGTATTATAAGCTTCTACTGCAAATTGTTTTCGTAAACTATTATTTTCAATTATAAATTTCACAGCTTTATACAAGCTCTTAATACTCCCAGATTGAAATAACATGCCATTTTTTTTATGCTTAACTAAAAAAGGAGCTGCTCCTATTTTATTTGATGCAACAACAGTACAACCATTAGCCATAGCTTCACTTAGAACAACCCCCCAACCTTCACCTCTATCACTAGTAAATATAAAAATATGAGACTCCCTCATCATCTGTAAAACTTCTTCATTCGGTAAATTTCCCAATAAAGAAACGTATCTTCCGACCTCCAATTTATCTATTAAATTGGTAATCAACGAAGTCCATTCCCCCCCTCCACTTCCAACCATATTTAATTGAAATTCGATGTGATCTTTTTTTAATTTTGAAGCAAGTTTAATAGCTAAATCAGGACGTTTTACCTGCGAAATAGTTCCACACCAAAGAATTTTAAGAGGTTGGTCCTCTTTCTCTTGCAAAATGCTGGTTATATTTATTGATGGTACATTAATAAAATATCCCCATTTAAAACATTTATGAGGATAAGACAACAACATTGCCGTATCTAATCGATTATATGCACTAGCACCAAGCATATATAAATTTTTTTCTTCTATATCTAGTATGCTCTTTATATAGTTTTTTCCAATATTCCAAATGAATCAAACGGCGGTCAATTTTCTTAAAAAGACGTTCCTCATATCGGAATGTCAATTTATTTTTTTCTAACCGATCTCTTATCAAAAACTCTGGAGCAGCACCTAATATAACGACATCTGAAGATATTGCTAATTCTTCTGCTTCTTGTAATCTCTCACGTGATTCATATGCTGGTAAAAGATATTTTTTATAAGAAAAATCTTCATAACCTCGTTTCCTGAATTCTTCAGGCAATGGTTCAAAAGTCACCATTGTATAACCATCACCTATTAATTTGTAAAACTCATCTGCAAGAGGAACTTGATGATGATTAATAAAATTAGTATAAAACGTAATTGTCATTTCAGAATTGATTTTATTATACGCAAAACAAAACTCCTCATATATTTAGAAAATGATATCATAGAAAGAAAAGAAATTACAGAATATATAACTATTTTTATCAAAGCATTGATACAATCTATATAGGAGGCTCCATCATGAATAAAATCCGGTATAAAAATCACTAATAAAATTGGGACGAACAATAAAGTGATACCTTTTCCCAAGTTATATACATACTGCAATACATTTAATCTAAATCCCCATCGAAATAAAAAATAAGGTTTCCACATATAAATATAAATCAATAAACTCAATGTATTTCCTACTAAGACACCCAATAAACCATAATAAAAGCCCAATAAGCAAGATAATAAAATACACGTTACAAACTGAGCTATCGGAACCCATGTATCATTAAACATACCATAACCAAATATAAATTGACCCGTTGTTCCATTAGTTTGATTAATGAAAATATTGATACATAAAATAATAAGAATTGATTTAGGAAGGATATACTGAGTCCCAAGCCAAAGAGAAATAAACGGTTCTATAAAAACAAAAATACTAAATACAACAACAGCAGCGATGTATAACCTAACATAGAATAATTCCCAATAATTTTTCAATATATTGCGCTTATTTCCTTCTGCTATAAGACTTCCTACTCCGGCTGTTGTACTTTCAGTCAAATTATTAACCAATAAACTAATTTTATCCGTAATAATTGTATAGTTACCATAAAAAGCAACCATTTGTAAATTAAAAAAAGAATAAATCAAAAAAGGAACTGTCTGCCATTGAGCAAAAACCCCGATTTTATGAACAAAAAGCTGTTTGGTTTTAACCATCACCTCGGGATATTTTTTGAATAGTTGCTTGCCTTGACGGACTTCACTACGAAGCCACGGGTAGACTTGATTGATTTTCCAATTCAATATGAAAGAATAAATGATGCCAAAAGTTAATTCAATGGCAACCCACAGATAGTAGCTGCCGGTATAGTAGGCCGAAGCCATTTGAATGAGAGTCTTAATAATAGTTGCTGTTTGGAAATAGGCGGTGACCACATAATTTTTTTGGTCGGCTCCCAAGAGCGTTTGTTTGTAGTTGGCAAAATAACCGATTAACGAGGAGGCCAAGAACGAGAAATAGGCAAAAAAGATAATCCCCATTTCAAACTCCGTATTGGGGAATATCAACGGAAGAAAGCAAGCCAGTACAATACCTGCACCCAAGATAATAAAACCTATCCAACGATAGAGGTAACCGAACACAGAGATAATCTCGTTGATTTTTTCCTCATCGTGCTCGAATAGGGGCTTATAAAGCACATAACCTATGGCGCTTCCTATCCCCAATTCTGCCAAATTAAGAAACCCAAGCAGGTTTTGCAACGTGCCGGTGAGTCCCACAAAATCAGCTCCCAGCGTATCGAGAAATATCTTCCGGGAGAAAAACGAGAGAATAAGAGTCAGGAAATAGAATATGAGATTGACCCTTGCATTCAACAATGATTTTTTGACCCGCGATTCTTGTTGAGGCATATAATATAAAGATATTCTATTTTTATTATTACCGGAAGAAAGACTTAACCCTTTTCCTCTGAAACTATCGTTTCTTCCAGCGTCTCCCCTGTCTTGGATTTACATCGACGCAGGAGCAGTTTTATTTTCAATTCTATTTTACAAATCCACGCTTAAACTATTGTTTTCCCTCTATCTCATCATGGGTAATAAGCAATAGCATTAAAGTACCAACAGGATTCAAAGCAAGAGGTAAAAGACAGATAAATTTACCCTCTAAAAATCCGTCCTATTCTATGAGCAATTTTATAGATGACATTACGTTTTTTCTTTCTTCCCTGTTCCACTCCATAGCCGTAACCGTATCCATAACCATAGCCGTAACCGTATCCATACTTTTTGCTCTCCATTTCGATACCGTTGATGACGACCGTAAGGTTCTTAAATTTATTCCCCCGATAGAGTTTTTCCAATTCCGGCAAATAACGGCGATCCAACATTCCGTTACGGATTACGTAGATCGTAAGATCAGCTACCCGACCGATGATAGAAGAATCGGCTACGACTAATGCCGGCACGCAATCCAATATAATATAATCGTATTGTTTCTTCAACTCTTCCACCAAAACGGGTAATCGATCGCTCATCAACAATTCCGAAGGATTGGGTGGTACAATACCGGCCGAGATGATATCGAACATCGCATGAATGTTACTGGACTGAACGAGCTCGGACACACTGTTGTTTTTCCCGGAAAGCCAAGTCGACACACCGTTTTTCGTAGTCAGATCCAATGTTTTACTTAATGTGCGTTTTCTCAAATCCATATCGAGCAAAACCACTTTTTTATTGGTCATAGCCAATGTTACGGCAAAATTGCGGGAAACGAAACTTTTTCCCTCGCCCGGCATAGTAGACGTAAACATAACGACCCGTGCCTGAGGAGCGACGAAATCCATATTGGACCGTAACAACCTGAAAGACTCGGCCACACTGCTGGTCTTATTCTCTTCCACGACAATGGCTTGTTCTCCATCTCGGTCTTTCATTAAAGGGATTTCGCCCAATATAGGCATCGACGTATAATCCTCAATATCTTTACGCCCCCTCACACCGGTGTTCCACAATAATCGCAAAAGCTGTATCGCCAACGGTATAATGAGTCCCACGATAAAGGCTCCCATCAATAACATTCTGCGAGCCGGGGCGACGGGCGCCGACGAACCAAAGGGTGACTCAATCACCCGTATATTGGCCTCGGTAATAGCCAACTGCAAAGCATTCTCTTCTCGTTTATTCAGCAAGAATGTATACAACGACTCTTTAATACTTTGCTGACGTATAATACCCAAAGCCTTTTTCTCTTGTTGAGGGACCGACTCGATATGGTCGAGAGTTTGCGACTCGACCTCCCGGGCCTTTTTCAATTTTAGTTTCAGTGTAGACAGATAACTATCCATCGAGGCTGTAAGATTGACTCTTACCGCGGCTAAATTATTGTCTAAATCTTTTACCAAAGGGTTATTCTCACCCGAATTAGCGGCTAATCTTTCTCTCTGTAACAGAATCTCGTTATAGGTCGTTATCTGATTTTGCAAGCCACTATCCCCTACCCCCGATACATTGGGTATCAACTGCTTACTATGTTCATTATCGGTCAAATAACGTTCTACCGCCCGGGCGATAGCATACTCGGTTTCCAGCTGCACCAATTCGTCTCTCATCTTACTGCTTTCGCTCATAAATTGAGTGGCCGCTGCATCTATACTGACAATGCGATTCTTTTGCTTGAAATCGGTCAATTCATTCTCTACATCACCCAACTCTTTACTGATAATTTCGACTCGTTCATTAATAAATTTAGCCGTACTGGTCGCAATGCGGTTTTTATCTTCGATAATCGTTTCCCGATAAACATCGATCAAAGCGTTCAATATAGCCTCGGCACGTGAGATATTCGAGTCCACGCAGTTTATTTGTACCAATGTCGTACGTTCTCCGGCCAAAGAGGTCGAAATAAACGAATGATAAATATTTGCCGCAGTATTCAAGTCTATACGAGATACTTCGACCGGTACATTATAATAGGCCGATATTTTATCGGGGATATCCTCTACAATAAATCGACCGGCTGCGGAAATTATAGTATCACCGAACAAAAACTCTTGGCCTTCGTTGTCACTTTTCTTCGTACCTATTTTGAGTTGATTCAGTAAAAAACGATTCCCATTTAAGGGCTTAATTTCCATAGAAACCGGAGCCGTATAAGCATCTAAGAAATTCACCCGGATAGGCGACTCGGCATACAACTGATCATAGTGCAACCAATTTTTTACCTGATAAGTGACGTCCAAATGTAAGCGTCCGACAACTTCACGCATTAATTGATGCGACTGCAAAATATAGATTTCATTCTCGACTCCGCTACCCGATATGCCCCCATTTAATTCAAGAACAGCCGACATATCGTTTCCCGATTTGTTTTCGCTCTTCACTAACATTACCGCGCTTCTCTTGTATAACGGTGTTTGCATAGCTAAATAAAACCATGCGACCGACATACATATAACGACCGATAGCACAATCCAATACCAATTATCGAATACCAACTCGACAATATCCCGCAGGGTTACCCCTCCTTCATTTTTCTTATCGTTCTTAGTTTCTTGAATGAGCTCCATATAGAGATGTTACTTATCTTTTAACACAATAATCATAGACACAATAGACAGCACCGATGCTACAAGAGATATAATACTACTACCGGCAGAAATAAACGACAAGGTCGAACTACCTTTCACTCCTATCGATTTATTAGGCTGCACATAGATTACATCGTTCTGCTTTAAATAATAACAAGGTGATTCCAATACTTTTTCGCCCGAAGTTAAATCCACGGTATAAGTTTTTCGTTGGTCTCCGTCCTCGCGTATTACCAATATATTATCCCGTTTTCCCGAGGGAGTCAAGTCACCTGCCATAGTCAAGGCTTCAAGAAGCGTAATACGGTCTCCCGATATAGTTTGCACACCGGGACTGTTTACCTCACCCATTACCGAAACCTTAAATCCCTTTATCTGTACATTCACCACAGGATCTTTTACATATTCCCCCTCGATAAGCTTGTTCTCGACGGCATCGGCCAACTCTCTTCTCGATAATCCACCGGCCTGCATCTCACCCAAAATAGGAACTTCTATTTTTCCGTCCTTATCGACCCTTAAACCGACAGTTTCCTGTATCGTGGTCGATGCCCCCGTACTACCTAATACCTGACTATTGCTGAATATTTCCAGCAACTCACCATCTTTACTACTCACTGTTATGAGTAACTGGTCGTCCGGGACAATCTTTAATTCATAGTCTTGTGCTATGGTTTGAGGGGATTGCTCCAAGCCATCGGCTCCTTGCAAATAAACCATTTTCTTAGAAGGCACACATGATACCAAACCTACAAGTATCACAGCCAAGAGAATTTTCGAAATATATTTCATTTGTCTAAAATAACAATTTAACATATCAAGCCTTTGAACCAGCCACTTTCCTATTAATCTTTTTAGTAAGATAAAGTTGCATAATGGTCCAAATAAAAATGTCTAAAAATAATAATAAATTTATATTTATACGAGTCAATAACAACAAATTCATGGCTGCAAAGCCAGCAGAGATTAACAATATCGTAATCATAGCTGCTCGATGCGAAAATCCTAATGCTAAAAATTTATGATGAATATGATTTTTATCAGGACTGAAAATGTTTTTACCAAAACGTGCCCTATGCAAAATTACCCGAACGACATCAAATACCGGTGTAATCAGCAAAGAAAAAGCAACTACGATAGCATCGGGAACTCGATGTAACACTGCATTATCATACATACTGAACCGAATCGCCAAAATGCTCAATATAAAGCCAATAGTCAACGATCCGGTGTCACCCATAAAAATTTTTCTACCTCGGTTTGGATTTCCGAAAACATTATAATAGAAAAATGGAATAATTGTTCCCAAAGTTACGATAGCGAGAGCCGCATACAGCCATTCCCTCTGATAAATAAACAATATAGTAAAAAATAACAATGCTATTCCGCTCAATCCAGAAGCCAGTCCATCTATTCCATCTATCAGATTTATAGCGTTAGTAATAAAAACAATAGTAAATACGGTAAACGGGAGTCCCACTACCGGAGGTAATTCATAAATTCCGAAGATTCCATAAAGATTATTGATCCATAACCCCGAAGACACCAACAAAATGGCACAGAATATTTGAACAATAAATTTCTGACGATAGCGAACTCCGATCAAGTCATCGGTAATACCTGTCAAATACAACAGCAATAAACTACTCAACCCAAAAGATAGAACGGACGTATCACTCACTCCGATAATAGAGGGAAACAATTCCTCCCCGTAAATTCTATTCAGCCCTATCATCAAAGAAAGAGTAAAAATAACGGCAGGAAAAAACGAAACACCTCCCAGACGAGGTATTATACCCTTGTGTACTTTTCGTTCATCTGGCATATCGAATAAATGCTTTTTAAACGATATCAATAAAATTCTTGGAATAATAAAAATAGAAAATCCCAAACTAATAAAAAATGACAACAATAAAATCGAAATATAACCCATAAAATATTAGATTTAATTCATCATTTTCAATACTAATAAACCCAATTTTTTCAACATATTGACCCAATTCTATGCAAAAATATCTTTATCCACTAACGCCCCCACTATGAAAGAAATCACTCCTATCTGTTAACCCAAAATCTCAGGCGAAAGAAATTACTTTATTTTTTATGCATTCCTTAAATATACGCCTCTATACTACTGGGGGACACCGAAAAGAAAGCTTTTCCCGGCTCTAAGAATCACTTATAACCCCTCTTTGACCCATCCCTATCTCAGTGGATAATCATTATTGGAAGGGTAAATAAATATAACGCTTCATACAAGAGATAGATTACTATAAACTATCAATTTCAGAAGAATTACATTTACTTTTCTGTGAAGAACAGGATAAATAACAACAGAATGATTCAAACATATCTGCATATTATGCTAAGTACTCTGACTTCACATTTTTCGCAAAGGTAGCTACATTTCTTAAAAAACACAATGAAATCTTACAAAAAATGCTCTCATTCTACAAAAAGCCAGATAAATATATAGTATTGAGCAGCTTACAAATTATTTATCTAATATTAAATAAATCAGCGAAAAACAGAAATTAAAAATATTTAATAATTACATAAAAACACCTGACATTTATGTATAGTTCAGAAACCACCAGACAACAGTTTATACAACACAGTCTCTCTTTCATTTTTGAATATTACCGAATGCAACTTAATATAGTATTTACAGCATATATATCAAGTATCCTGTGTAAACTACATAAGCAAAAATCATAAATACACCTTCCACCCGAGTAATCGTACGTACCTTATAATATCTCCCGGCAAAGAACAACAACAAAGAAACCGCTAATAAATAAAATAAATCGACATTCGTTATTCCACCCAAGGGTAATGGAGTAATAGTAGCGCTCATGCCCAATACAAAAAAGACATTGAACAGGTTGGATCCGATCACATTCCCGATAGCAATCTCAGGATTTTTTTTCAAAGCAGCTACCACCGAAGTAGCCAATTCAGGAAGAGAAGTCCCCATAGCAACAAGAGTCAATCCTATAACAGACTCTCCTACTCCCAACGACCGGGCTATCTCGCTCGACCCATTGACAAAAAGCCGACCACCGAAAATCAAAGCGACAAGCCCTCCAACGATATACAATAAACAACGCCATGTAGATAACGGTCTAATTTCAGCTTGTTCTTCTCCTGTATTATCGTGTGCGATAGCAAACGTATACCCGAGAAATATGGCAAAAAAGCAAAGCATAAGCAAACCGTCCGCCCTATTCAGTATATTCTCCGTACCGGTTTCCAAAAACACATCGTTAGCACAAATTAAGACAACCACACACGAGAGAATGGCGAGTGGTATTTCTTTTGTCAATGTTCCTTTGGTTATTGTTATAGGAGCAACAACTGCTGTCACACCCACGATCATCAAAATATTAAAAATATTACTGCCCACAACATTCCCGATAGAAAGTTCGGCACTCCCATTAATAGCCGATACGATACTAACTGTCAACTCGGGAGCCGAAGTTCCAAAGGCCACGATAGTTAGACCTATTACCAGCGACGATATGTTAAACCTTTTGGCCAATGCAGCCGCTCCATTGGTCAAAAAATTAGCACCAGACAGGATTAAGCCCAAACCCACAAGTAAAAACAAAACACTCATCATGAATCTTTACACTAATATTTATTATATGTAGGCAAATATACAGGAAATATGCCTAATATGAAAATCCACCTCAGACCAGAGATGCTCTTTTTCGTCCAATACGACCCGAAAGCAACTTGGTTCGGTCAATCGAAACCAGCTTTTCGGGGAAAAAGAATCTTTCTTCAAAAACAAAACATGCCCCCCTTAAAAAACGCCTCTATCGTCTTATTCGAATAAGCATATCTTCATTAATTTATATTAAGAAATATCAGCTGTAAGAAAATAATCCATACCTTTGTTCACAAACAAAGGGGTGCCTAAAAGCGGCTGAGATTATACCCTATGAACCTGATACGGATAATGCCGGCGCAGGAATTGTTCATAGTTCTATCTTTTTCAATACGGTTTTATGTGCATCCCCTTAAATGAAACAAACCGTATGAAAACTTATCCTGTCGTATTGACAATAGCCGGTTCGGACAGCAGTGGAGGAGCCGGAAAACAAGCCGATTTGAAAACCATGTCGGCCATCGGGGTGTTCGGCACATCGGCTATCACGGCCATTACGGCACAAAACACCTGCGAAGTGAGGGACATACAAGGTATCGAACCCGATATCGTGCGGCAACAAATCGAAGCCGTACTCGACGACCTACCTTGTACAACCGTTAAATTAGGCATGCTATACTCTCGCGCGACCATCGAAACGATTGCCGATTGCCTACAACGTTATCCGTTACGGAATATCGTGCTCGATCCGGTTATGGTTTCTACTTCGGGTTGTCGGCTAATCGAGGAAGAAGCTATCTCTGCTGTTAAAACACTATTGTTGCCACAGGCGACAGTCATCACTCCCAATATTCCCGAAGCCGAGATACTGAGCGGACTTGCCATCGACAGTGAGAAAGATATGGAAAAAGCAGCCAACAGACTATTTCAAGCCGGTTGTCGTGCCGTTCTCGTGAAAGGAGGACATTTGAAAGGAGCAGAATCCTGCGACATACTCTTTATGCCCAATTCTGTTCCTGTTCGCTACACCTCACCCCGCATTTCTACCCGGAATACACACGGAACAGGGTGTACCTTTTCTTCTGCAATCGCTTCTTATTTGGCGTTGGGACACAGGTTGACCGATGCCGTTTCCCTCGCCAAAAAATATCTCACCCAAGCTTTACAGACCGGAGCCGACATTACAATAGGAAGCGGTCATGGTTCGGTAAACCATTTTTTCGCTCCTCGTGTTTTAACCCCATTAAACCCGATTAAAGATGAAAATCTATATTAATCAAAAGGAAATAGAAGTCCAAGACAACATTTCCGTAAAAGAGTTACTCGATATGCAACAAATCGCCATCGAAGGTACGGCTATCGCCATCGACAACAAGCTGGTTCCCAAAAATGAATGGAACGATCGGATTTTAACCGATGGGAACAAGATAACGATTATCCGGGCTACATTCGGAGGATAACGAACGGATTTCTCGAAATGAAATATATAGGCATTACAGAGGAACACCCCATAGAACAGGAAAACCGCTTAATCACCGCCCTGCTCGACAACGGATTGGATTTAATCCACCTCCGCAAACCGAAGTATTCCGGAGAAAAAACAGAGCAACTGTTACTCTCGATTCCTCCCCGCTATTACGATCGAATAGTACTTCACGACCATTTCGAACTGGCGGAAAAATACCGGCTTGCCGGTGTTCATCTCAATGGAAGGAATCCGCATTACCGACCTCTGTCGAACGACTATATCCCCACCCTATCCCGCTCTTGCCATTCCATCGAGGAACTGACGGACGGACAACGATATGACTATCTGTTTTTGAGCCCCATCTTCGACAGCATATCGAAAAAGGGATACCGTTCCGCATTCTCGCCCGAACAACTGACTAAGGCCGGGAAAGAAGGCGTTATCAACGAGAAAGTCATTGCCTTAGGCGGTATCACCCCCGAAAAGAAAACTGCTATAAAGGATTGGAATTTCGGAGGGATCGCCGTACTCGGTTTCCTATGGCAGGAACCGACCATTGCAGGGGTTATTCGACAACTTACCCGATTAAGAAACGATTAATACGAACAAAATATGTTACAATTCATTACCCACCAGACACCCCGATTCGGAATCATAGAGGGAGCAGTCGCCGCCTTGAACGGAGGTTGCAAATGGATACAGCTCCGTATGAAAGATGCTCCTATCGAAGCTGTCAGGCAAACCGCCCAGCAACTCATTCCGCTCTGTAAAGAACATGAAGCCATACTCGTCCTCGACGATTATGCCCAACTGGCGGCCGACCTCGACATAGACGGCGTTCATCTGGGAAAGCTCGACATGCCTGTTTCCGAAGCTCGCCTGCTTATCGGCGAGAAATACATTATCGGAGGAACGGCGAATACCTTTGAAGACATACAAGGATTAGTCCGGCAAGATGCCGATTATATCGGCTTGGGACCATTCCGATATACCGAGACAAAAAAGAACCTGAGTCCTATCCTCGGCCTCGAAGGTTATGCCCGAATCATGGAACAATACCGGACGAACGACTTGAAAATCCCAGTGGTCGCCATCGGAGGTATCACAGCCGACGATATTCCGGCTATCATGGAAACCGGAGTGTCGGGAATCGCTTTATCGGGAACGATCTTGCAAGCCGAAAATCCTGAAAAGGAAACTAAAAAAATAATAGACCTATTAAATAAATATCGTAAAGCATGAACAAATTAATTATCGGAGGACGGGAATTTTCCTCCCGCTTATTCGTAGGAACCGGGAAATTCAGTTCGAATGAACTAATGGAAAAAGCCATCGAAGCCTCCGGATCCGAAATGATTACCGTGGCCATGAAACGTATCAACATGACCCAAGAAGCCACAGACGATATGTTGACACACATCGACCGCAATAGAGTACAATTTCTACCTAACACATCGGGAGTACGCAATGCCGAAGAGGCTGTACTCGCAGCTCAATTTTCCAGAGAATGTTTCGGGACCGATTTCGTTAAACTCGAAATCCACCCCGATCCCAAATATCTCCTACCCGATCCTGTGGAAACCTTGAAAGCTACCGAACAACTGGCAAAACTGGGATTCGTGGTACTTCCCTATATTCAAGCAGACCCCGTACTTTGTAAACGGCTCGAAGAAGTCGGCGCTGCCACCGTAATGCCCTTAGGCGCACCAATAGGCACTAACAAAGGATTGCGCACTCGCGACTTCTTGCAAATTATCATCGAACAAAGTAATGTACCTGTCATCGTCGATGCTGGGATAGGTGCTCCTTCCCATGCCGCAGAAGCTATGGAACTGGGAGCCGATGCTGTGTTGGTAAATACGGCTATCGCCGTCGCCGGGAATCCCGTAGAAATGGCTATCGCATTCAAACAGGCTGTCGAAGCCGGCCGCCGAGCATACGAAGCCGGATTAGGCGCACAATACCATTTTGCACAAGCCAGCAGCCCGTTAACCTCTTTCTTAGATTAAACACAGAAGTAATATGGACACAAAAAAAATAATCAAAGATTCTTATCCCAGTTCCGAAAAAATATATATTCCGGGGAAATTATTCCCCATACAGGTGGGGATGCGAAAAATAAACCTCACCGACACAGTCACCGTAGAAAACGGAAAACGGATACACACGCCCAACGCTCCCGTATATGTATACGACACCAGTGGGCCTTATACCGATCCCGATATTACGGTAGATATAGACAAAGGGCTTCCACGTCTGCGCGAATCATGGATTACGGCACGAGGCGATGTGGAGCGACAAGACGATATCACCTCGGAATACGGCCGTGCCCGTCGCGACGACCCGTCTCTCGACCCTATACGGTTCAAAAATACTCCCCTTCCCTACAAAGCCAAACCGGGACATGCCATCA
>OLWB01001853.1_pt1 | contig 18442 bp, 12 predicted proteins | sample 1673331 | NCBI WGS metagenome assembly OLWB01 (sample SAMEA3178943, study PRJEB25190) | human gut metagenome | biome: human gut; feature: human-associated habitat; material: faeces | place: Austria | collected 2013
GCCAGTTTTAAACGGCTAGTCAACCGCTTTTTCAAAATTCTTGCACTCCGTCTGGCACCTCTGAAAATTTTCGAAAAACCGTTTTTTCCTATTCGAAAGGTATACTTTACGGGACGCATCAGCCATCCTGCAACATGGGAAATCACCTTTTTTATCCAGAGACCGAACCGCGCTCCAGCTTTTACCAGAAAAGGACTCGCCGTGCTTTTTACAACGAGCATCCCAACTGCTGCCCCGAATACGCAGAACCACCGAAATGTCCCATTATTTTCCAGATATAACAGGGAACAAAAGCTGCCTGCCACAACACACCAGTAAATAAGATCCTCTATCGAAATCCAGAATATTCCGTGTGGAAATACTCTTCGGAAAATCCGCAGAAAATCGTAAACAAGCGTCACCGCCATCCCCAGCAAAACCGAATGCAGCCAGAACGTTCCCTCTCTGGCGATCTCACTGCTCATCCGTCACCGAAACAGCCGACTCAGCAGCGATTCCGCTTTGCTGCCCGCCGAAGCTGTCTGTTCTGAATAGGTCAAGCTATCAATCCGCCCGTCAATGTCCACTTCTCCCTTTTCCAGCGTCAGGCGGCTCACATGCAGCTCACTGCCGCGGATCATCAGCATCCCCTGCTCCGTCTCCAGAAGCACTTCCCCCACATCAAAGGAAAGCACATCGGAAACGCCGTTAATCGCACACACTTCCCGGTTGACCAAACTGATCCGGTGCTGTCCTGCTCTGCTGTTTAATTCTTCCATCGCGCGCCCTCCTTACTGTTCCTTACACAGTATACGCGCCGATGTCTGCCGTTATGACTTTAGAGATATTGAAACATCTCTTTTGCTTCTTTAAATGTTAAAAGCCTGACACCTTTAAATATCCGAAGTTCACTCAAAACCATTGCTGTATTGGTATTCAGGAAACCATAGGATACAAGTATACCAATAGCATCCTTTGCTTCTTCAGGTATGAAGGTGATGTCAAATGTATCAGCATCTATCTCATGTTCCTTTGAAAAGAAACATGTAATAGGTAATGGTACATCTGCACCTGAAGAAAAAAGATAAGTCACCCAATAACTTGGTTTTAATTTCCGAATTTCATCTTGGTTCATCATAAAAGACCTCCTAATCTTAATTTCTAGTTATAACTAGAATGAATCAAAAGTTTTCATGTAACATTATATATTTTACACGATTTTAGAGGATTTTTCAAGTAATCACACAGTTTAGAACATATAAGAATAGTAGTGTTATAAAATATATATAAATAATTTTTAATATTAAAGTTTATAAATTAAATACTGTTAACAAGTTGTATAATGTTAAAATTTTATATTGTCTATAGCATTAATTTATGATAAAATTGGTATAGAAAATATGTAGTTTTAATGTTTTTTATTTTGTAAAAATATTTGTTCGACAAAATTTGACAAAACAAATATTTTATATATAATATACACTCGTATTGAAGGGGAGAAATAAATATGCAGGAAGAAGCATTAGTAATGGAAAAGAGTAGTGTAGTTTCAGTTAGAAAAACAATGTTTTTAGCATGCAAAAGAACATTTGATATATTTTGTTCATTAATAGGGTTAATAATGCTATTACCAGTATTTCTTATAGTTTCAATTATAATTAAAATTGATTCTAGAGGACCAGTTTTCTTAGTACAAAAAAGAATTGGTAAAAATGGTAAAGAATTTAATCTTTATAAATTTAGATCAATGGTAGTAAATGCTGATAATATTCTTTTTGAAATGTTAGAAAAAAATCCAAAGATGAAAGAAGAATATGAAAAAAATAAAAAATTAAATAATGATCCTAGAATAACAAAAATAGGAAGATTTATTAGAAGATATTCAATAGATGAATTACCACAATTATTAAATATATTAAAAGGTGATATGTCTGTTATAGGTAATAGACCATATTTACCTAGAGAGAAAAAAGATATGAATGGATACTTTGATGAAATTGTTAAAACAAAGCCAGGTTTGACAGGGTATTGGCAGGTTTCTGGAAGAAGTAAAACTGATTTTAAAACAAGATTAAAATTAGAATCATATTATTCTAATCATATGTCACTTAAAATGGATATAAAGATATTTTTTGGAACATTTTCAGCAGTATTTGGTCATGTTGGTGCTAAATAACAAACAGATACATTGAAAAATGTATCTTATTTTTTAGAAAAGAGGTGTTAGGTGTGAAAATAGCAATGATTGGACATAAAAGAATACCATCAAGAGAAGGTGGTGTTGAAATTGTTGTTGAAGAATTATCTACGAGAATGGCAAAATTGGGATATGATGTTACTGTTTATAATAGAAGTGGTAAACATGTACTTGATAAAAGTCAAAAAACAAAAAAAATAAAAGAATATAAAAATGTAAAAATAAAAAAAGTATTAACAATTGATAAAAAAGGTTTAGCGGCAATGACCTCATCATTCTTTGGAACTTTCAAAATTCTTTTTTCAAAAGCAGATGTAGTACACTATCATGCAGAAGGACCATGTGCAATGATTCCTATTATAAAGTTTTTATCAAGAAAAAGAATAATAGTTACAATACATGGTCTTGATTGGCAAAGAGCAAAATGGGGTGGATTCGCAACAAAATATATTAAATTTGGCGAAAAGATGGCTGTAAAGTATGCTGATGAAATTATAGTATTAAGTGAAAATGTAAAAAAGTATTTTAAAGATAATTATGGAAGAAATACACACTTTATTCCAAATGGAGTTAATAAACCAACAATATTGAAATCAAAAATAATAAAAGATAAATATAATTTATCAAAAGATGATTATATATTATTTTTAGGAAGAATAGTTCCAGAAAAAGGAGTTCATTATTTAATAGATGCTTTCAATAGTATTAAAACAAATAAAAAATTAGTTATTGCTGGAAGTGCAAGTGATACAGATAATTATTATCAAGAATTAAAAAACAAGTCAAAAGAAAATAAAAATATAATTTTTACTGGTTTTGTTCAAGGAAAAGAACTCGAGGAGTTGTATAGCAATGCATATATTTATTGCTTGCCAAGTGATTTAGAGGGTATGCCATTAAGTTTGCTTGAAGCAATGAGTTATGGAAATTGTTGCTTAACATCAGATATTGATGAATGTTCAGAGGTTTTAGAAGATAAAGGAGTAATTTTTAAAAAATCTAATATCAAAGATTTATCAAGTAAATTACAAAAATTATGTGATGATGAAAAATTAGTAAAAAAATATAAAAACGAATCTCAAAAATTTATTTTAAATAAATATAATTGGGATTATGTAGTAGAAGAAACATTAAAATTATACGAAAAGTAGGTGTTATATGAGAATTTTATTAGTTAATAAATTTCACTGGCCAAAAGGTGGAAGTGAAACATATTATTTTGAATTGGGAAAATTATTAAAAAAATTTGGCCATGAAGTTGCTTATTTTTCAATGTATAATGAGAAAAATATTTCTACAGGAGACAAAGAGTATTTTGTTAAAGAATTTGATGGTAATAGTAAAAATATATCAAAGGCAATGCAAACAATATATTCAAAAGATAATAAGAAAAAAATGCTTGAGGCTTTGGATGATTTTAATCCAGATATTGTTCATATTAATTTATTCCAGAGACATTTAACTTATTCTATTATAGAAGCAATAAATGAAAGAAACATACCAATAGTATTTACTGCACATGATTTACAGGCGGTTTGCCCTTCAAGTGCTATGTTATGCAATGGTGAAATTTGTCAAAAATGTTTAAATTCATCAAAATTTAATTGTTTAAAAAATAAATGTGTAAAAAAATCTTTGCTGAAAAGTTTATTATGTAGTATAGAGGGTAATGTTTATAAAAATAAAAAGGTATATGATAAGATAGATTTAATCTTATCACCATCTGATTTTGTAGGAAATATGATAAAAAAAGAAGGAATAAATACTAGAATTGAAACACTACATAATTTTGTTGATATAGAAAAATTTAATTCTAATAATAATCACGATGACAATTATGCATTCTTTTTTGGAAGATTATCTATAGAAAAAGGAATTATTAATTTGGTTAAAGCTTTTTCGATGCAACCTGATGGTAATTTATATATTGCAGGTGATGGACCTGAAAAAGAAAATATTATAAGGTTTATATCAGACAATAATTTGAACAATAGAGTGAAAATGCTTGGCTTTTTGAATTCAAATCAAATAAAAGAATATATTTCGAATTGTTCTTTTGTCGTAGTACCATCTATATGGTATGAAAATTGCCCATATTCAATTTTGGAAACACTTGCTACTGGTAAAGCGGTTATAGGTTCTAAAATTGGTGGAATACCAGAATTGATTGAACAAGACATAAATGGCTATTTATATGATTATGATGATGTTGATAAATTATCGAAATTGATTAATAAATTATTTACTAATGAAAATTTAAGAAAAAAAATGGGAGTTGAATCCCGCAAGTTAGCAGAAAAAAATTATTCCATTGATGCATACTATAAAAAATTGAATAATTATTATGAAGAATTGGTTGGTGAAAAAAATGTTAGTAAAAATAATGAGTAAGGTTATATCAAAAATAAAACATTGTGACTATAAAGTTGATGAAAACATTACAGATTCAGTTATGTTGGGAATTATTTTTGAAAAGTGTGTTATGCTCTTTAGAGGCTTATGGCACAAAATATTTTTAAAAAAAACTAAAGGTATTTTATTTGTTGGTAAGAATGTTAAATTAAAATGTAGAAAAAAAATTGTATTAAATGGTACTACTTTAATAGAAGATGGTGTTAAAATAGATGCTTTGTCTAAAGGTGGAGTAGAAATAGGTGAAAATTTTTCAATAGGACGTAATAGTATTATTGAATGTACAGGTGTAATTAGAGAATTAGGTGAAAAATTAACAATTGGAAAAAACGTTGGAATTGCCGCTAATGCTTTTATTTCTATGCGTGGTCCTGTTTCTATTGGTGATAATACAATTTTTGGACCAAATGTTGCGATTCATGCTGAAAATCACAATTTTGAAGATATTAGTGTTCCTATAAGATTACAAGGCGCAACTAGAAAAGGTATAAAAATAGGTAAAGATTGTTGGATTGGATCAGGAGCTAAAATATTAGATGGAGTTAATATAGGAGATGGATGTATTATTGCTGCAGGAGCAGTTGTTAATAAAGATATTCCAAGTTATTCAATAGCTGGTGGTGTTCCAGCAAAAGTTATAAAAAAAAGAAAAGAGGATAAATAATATGTCAGAAAAAAAATTAAATGGAACTGTTATTGTTACATATAGATGTAATGCAAGATGTACAATGTGTAATAGATATAAATGCCCATCAAAACCAGATGAAGAAATATCTATTGAAACTATAAAAAAATTACCAAAAATGTATTTCACAAATATAACAGGTGGGGAACCTTTTATAAGAGAAGATTTACAAGAAATAGTAGAGGAATTATATAAAAAATCAGATAGAATAGTTATTAGTACAAATGGTTTTTTTACTGATAGAATTATAGCAATGGCAAAAAGATTTCCAAATATCGGTATCAGAATATCAATAGAAGGATTGGAACAAACAAATAACGAAATAAGAGGACTAAAAGATGGATATAAAAGAGGATATGAAACATTAAAAAAATTAAAAGAAATGGGTATGAAAGACGTTGGATTTGGTATGACTGTTCAAGATAAAAATGCAAAGGATTTAGTACCATTATATAATATATCAAATGAAATGAACATGGAGTTTGCAACTGCATCTTTACATAATAGTTTTTATTTTGTTGAAGCAAAGAATATTATTCGTGATAGACCAATGGTTGCACAAAATTTTGAAGACTTAATTAACGAATTATTAAATTCTAATTCTCCAAAAAAATGGTTTAGAGCATATTTCAACCATGGATTAATTAACTATATATATGGACAAAAAAGATTGTTACCTTGTGATATGGCTTTTGATACATTCTTCATTGATCCATATGGAGATGTTATGCCGTGTAACGGAACAAAAGATAAAGAAGTTATGGGAAATTTAAATGAATGTAAAACTTGGGAAGAATTATGGAATTCAGAACAGGCAAATAATGTGAGAAATAAAGTAAGACATTGTGATAGACAATGTTGGATGATTGGATCAGTATCACCAGCAATGCATAAATATATATGGGTACCTGCTTGGTGGGTATTTAGACATAAATTTTTAAGATTTTTCAAAAAGAAGAAATATTCTATGTATGAAAATAAAATTGTTAGAGATTTAAGAGATGGTAAAGTAACAAAAGAAGAATTGGATAAATGTTCTACTTGTGATAAAAATTGTATTGTAAACAATGGTTTATCAAAAGAATCTTTAGAACAATTAAAAAATAAATCTGGTGAAGAAATAGTTGATGAAGATATAGAAAAACAAATGGCAAAGAAATAAAGAGGTGTTGTTTTTTGAATCGAAAAGGGAAAAGCTTAAATTATTTATTTTTTGTTGTTTGTTTATATATTCTTGTTTTTCAAAATTTCCTTCAAACAATAATAAAACCATTTCAATATTTTGATGAAATTTTAGCATTAATGCTAATACCAATTGTTTTTTTTAAAATTTTTTTAAAAAGAGATAATAAGTTAGTTATAAAGAAAAATTATTTAATTGGTTTTGTGTTGCTAATGATTATTTTTATTACTGGTATATATTCAAATTTTAAATTTAAATATCAACCATCATCAGTGTATTTAAGTGATGCTTTACTTGTTTTTAAATTCTTTTTTGTTTATTTGGTTGGAATTCTATTATGGAAAGATACCTTGATTAAAAAATATGAAGATAATATAAATAATCATGTTAAGTTTATTATTTATTTATTATTTATTTTAACAATTTTAAATTATATTTTTAAAATTTGGCCATATGAATATAGATTCGGAATAATGACCAATAAATTATTTTTTTCACATCCTACAATGCTAGCTGGTATATGTATTTTTCTCCTTTCATTATTAATATTAACAAGTAAAAAGATTAATAAGTTTGATATTTTTGTTCTAATATTTATGCTTATAACAACCTTAAGATTTAAAGCAATTGGTGCTGTTGTTGTAATTTTTATGATTATTATTTATGTACAGAAATCACAAAAAAAAATATCTGTAACAAAGTTAGGAATTTTATCAATTTTAATTTTAATTTTGGTTTGGGATCAAGTTAATTATTATTATTTTGAAATTGATGATAGTGCTAGAAATCAATTAACAATTAATTCTTTTAAAATCGCAAAGGATTATTTCCCTTTTGGTACTGGCTTTGGTACATTTGGTTCATATATGTCTGGAGTAAATTATTCACCAGTGTATTACAAATACAACATTAGCAATATTTATGGGATAACTAAAGGACATACTGAATTTATTTCTGATACATTTTGGCCAATGATTATTGGGCAATTTGGTGTGATTGGCACAATTTGCTATATTGTTTGTTTAATTATGATTTTTAAAAAAATTCAACGTGAGTTTACAACTGAAAGTATAAATATTTATTTGTCAAAAGTAATTTGTTTTGTATATTTATTAATTGCGAGTACATCAGAATCAGCATTTGTTCATCCAATGGCAATACCACTTGCTATAGTTTTAGCACTATAATAATATAATTTAAAAGGAGTGTGTATTTTTTAGTATGAAAACCTTAAATCAAAAAGCTACAAGAGCAGGAATATATTATACTATTGCAAATATGTTTTTAAAAGGATGTGTTTTTTTAACATTACCATTATTTACTAGAATTCTTAGCACTAATGATTTTGGAATATATAATAATTATATGGCATATGAAGGATTGTTATCAGCAATTTTAGGATTAGGTTTATATGGTACAGTAAAGAATGCAAAATTTGATTTTAAAGAGAATTTTAATGAATATTTGTCATCTGTATTATCTTTAAGCCTTATTGTATTTGTATTTGTAGTTTTAATTCTTAATTTATTTTATCCTTTTTATGGTAATTATTTGGGATTTAGTCGATTTGTGACTAATTGTTTAGTTTTCCAAAGTTTTGGCTCATATTTAATTTATTTTTATGGTTCTAAATTAAATATTGAGTTTGAATATAAATCATATATATTTTTATCTTTTTTCAATACAATTGTAAACATACTTTTATCTTTTATATTGATAATTTATATTTTTCCAAATGAAAGATATTTGGGTAGAATATTAGGCTCTGCATTGCCTTTAATTTTAATTTCAATTTATATAATTGTGTTAATTTTTATAAATGGTAAAACAAGATATGAAAAAAAATATTGGAAGTATGCATTAACGATTGGATTACCTCTTATTCCACATGTTGTTTCTCAATCGTTATTATCTCAATTTGATAGAATAATGATTGGAAATATGACGTCATTGTCATACTCGGGTATTTATAGTTATATGTATACTATTTGTACTATAACATATGTAATTTGCACATCACTTGATAATGCTTGGAATCCATGGGTTTATCATAAATTAAATGAAAGTAAGAAAAAAGAAATATTAAATTCATCAAAAAAATATATATTTTTATTTACATTTATTACAATTTGTTTTATATGCATAATGCCTGAAATTACAAAATTAATGGCTGATAAATCTTATTGGGGTGCAATAGATTTGTTAATTCCATTATCATTATCTAATTATTTTATTTTTCTATATATGATTCCTGTCGGTATAGAATATTATTACAAAAAAACAAAATATATATCTTTTGGAACTTTTTTAGCAGCGATTTTTAACTTAATTTTAAATTATTTTGCTATTAAGTTTTTTGGATATAAAAGTGCAGCATATACTACTTTAATATCATATATGTTGTTGTTTATATTCCATTGGATTATTGCTTCAAAATATGATGTTAATTCTATTTATTCATTAAAATATATAATTAAAAATATTTTTGTATTGTTTATAGTTTCTATTTTTATATTTTTGGTAAACTTAATTTTTAATGAAAAAATTTCTATTATTATTAGATATGTTATAGTAGTTATTTTTATTGTTATTTCTTTATTAAAGTTGAAAGAATTTTTGGAGGAGAGAAAAAATGAAAAAAATTTTAAAAAAAGCATTTAAGAATGTACTAAAAATATTTTTTATATTTCCTATTAAGAAAAATAGAATATTTTTTATGAGTTTTAATGGGAAAAAAGTTGGATTTGATTCAAAAGCATTTTTAGATTGGTTAAATGAAAATAATCATACTAAAGATTTTGAAATTTGTTGGGGAGTTTTTTCAAAAAAAGTTGCAGATGAATTGTCAAAATCTTCAGGATATAATATAAAATTTATTAAATTAAAATCTATCAAAGGTATATATTATATGATTACATCTGGGATTTTAATTTATAATATTAATCCACCTAGTTATATTCCTTTTAGAAAAAAACAAGTTTTAGTAAATACTTGGCATAGTATTTCATATAAAAAATGTGGTAAATACGTTGCAGGGTATGATAAAGAGCAATTTAATACTACAACATGTTTTTTAAGTCATTCTGAAAAATATACAGAATGGGTAATAAAGGAATCATTTGAATTTAAAGGTGATATTTTGAATTGTGGTGTTCCAAGAAATGATATATTTTTTTCTGATAAACGTTATAAAATTTCTGAAATTGTAAGAAAAAAATTAAATGTTGAAAATAAAAAAATCCTATTATATGCACCAACATTTAGGGGCAATTTTGAAATTTCAAAAAGTTTTATAGATGTAAAAAGAATAAAAAATGCTTTAGAAGCAAGGTTTGGAAATCAATGGGTAATTTTGTATAGATTACATCCGATGATAAATATAAACTCAATTGATATAAACGAAAAATGCATTAATGTATCTCAATATCCAGATATGCAAGAATTATTATGTGCAAGTGATTTCTTAATATCAGATTATTCTGGTTCAATGTGGGATTTCTCTTTAATGAAAAAGCCAGTATTTATTTATGCTGATGATATAGATAATTATGAAAATAGCAGAGGAATGTATTTACCATGTGAAAAATTACCCTTTCCTTTGGCAAAGAATAATGATGAATTGGTTGATAATATACTAAATTTTAATGAAGAAAAATATATTGAAAAACTTAAAGATTATTTTCAATATATGGGATGTTTTGAAAATGGTACTGCATGTGAACATGTATACAATTATATTTTGAAAAAAACGGGTGATAAATAATGAAAAATAAAAATGCAATTATATTAGCAGCAGGTAAATCAAACAGATTTGCACCATTTACATATGAAAAACCTAAAGGACTTTTTATAGTAAAAGGTGAAGTTTTGATAGAAAGACAAATAAAACAATTAATTGAAGCAGGTATAAAGGAAATTATTGTAGTAATAGGATATATGAAAGAAAAATTCTTTTATCTTGAACAGAAATATCCTGAGGTAAAACTTATAGTAAATAATACCTTTGGAAAATATGGAAATATATACTCAATATATGTTGCTAGAAATTACTTAAAAAATACATATATTTGTTGCGCTGATCACTATTTTGTTAATAATCCATTCTTGGATAATAATATAAGTAATATATCATATAGAGCAGGGACTTATTATTCAAGAAAATTTAGAGAATTTTCAATAGATTACACAGACGCAAATGTAATTTCAGGTTGTTATATTGGTGGATCAGATAAAATGGCTATGGTAGGTCATGCATATTTTAATGAAAGATTTTCAAATAAATTTGTTGAACTAATGGAAGATGAAATAAATAATTTTGGAATTGCAAATATGTTTTGGGAAGAGTTTTATCAAAGACATATTAAAGATTTAACTTTATATGTTAAAGAATTTGCACCAAATGAAGTATTAGAGTTTGATGATATAGATGAATTAAGAAAATTCGATTCTGATTTCCTTTTAAATGTAGATTCTGAAATAGTTGATAATATTTGTAGTAAGTTAAATTGTCATCCAAATGAAATAACAAATATATCAGTAATTCAAGCAGGATTAACGAATGTATCATTTAAATTTACTGTTAATAGAATTGAATATGTATATAGACATCCAGGTGGAACTGCAGGTAATTTAATTGATCGTCGTACTGAAATAACTGCACAGATGGCTGCTAAATCTATTGACATAGATAAATCAGTTATTTATATGGATCCAACAGGTTGGAAATTATCTTATTATGTACAAGATATAGTTAAATGCGATTTTCTTAATAATAAAGAACAATTAGAAAAAGGTATGGATTATTTAAGAAAAATTCATAGTTTAAATATTGATGGATATGCCAAAGAGTTTGATGATGTAGAAGAAGGAAAAAAATTGATGTTAATTGCTTCATCAACAAAAGGAAATTTATGTACAGAATTTAAAAATATTGTTAATAAAATTGATAAATTAAAAAGATATGTTGACGAAGAATCAGAAAAATACAATATACAAAAGGTTTTATGTCATAATGATGTATATGAACCTAATTATATTGCAACAGCAAATGGAGATATGTATTTAATAGATTGGGAATATGCAGGACTTAATGATCCAGCAAATGATATTGCATGTATTATTTGTAGATATGACTATTCCTTTGAACAAGGAGAATATTTATTAAAATCATATTATGGAAGAGATTTAACTGAATTAGAACATAGACATTGTATTGCATATATAGCATTATGTTCATTTTACTGGTTCTGTTGGGGATTATATAAAGGTAGTGTAGGAGATGATGATGGTTTCTTCTTCTTACCAGCATACAGAAATTTAATTAAATATATAGATATAGCCATAAAAAATTATGAGGAGATGTAATTATGAGTAATATAGCAATAATTTTAGCAGGTGGTGTTGGTTCTAGAGTTGGAGCCGATATTCCTAAACAATTTATTGAAATTCTAGGTAAACCTATTATTTCTTATACTATCGAAACTTTTCAAAATAATGAAAATATTGACGGAATAGAAGTTGTATGTCACAAGGACTATATAGATTATTTAAATGATTTAGTTATTAAATCAAATTTTGATAAGGTTAAATGGATAACTTATGGTGGTGATGATTTTCAACATTCGGTAATAAACGGAATAGATAATTTAAAAGAAAAAATTAATGATGATGATATAGTATTAATTCATTATGGTGCTTCACCGTTTGTTACAGATGAGATAATTAATGATGCAATAAGGGTCTGTAAAGAAAAAGGTAACGCAACTCCTGCTACAACTTGCTATCTTTTAACAGGTACACATGATGGAGATAAAAGTAATCAATGGTTGGATAGAGATCATATTGCGTTGTTAAATGCACCACATACTTTTAAATTCGGATATTTGAAAAAATTATATGAAAGAGCAGAAAAATTAGGAATAATTGATACTACAGAACCACATACTACAAGTTTAATGTACAAGTTAGGTGAACCTGTATATTTGTCAAAAAGTTCTACGAATAATATAAAAATAACAACAAAAGATGATTTAGAGATGTTTGAAGGATATATTTTGATGAAAAAATATAACAAAAATCATCATATGCATATTTGAGAAAATTAAAAAATTATTTTAGAGTGATTAATCAAGTTAAAAATAACTTGATTTTTTAATATTAACTATTAAAAATTTAAAATATATTTGTTATAATTATTAAAAGATATAGTAGGTGTTTTATGAAGAAGTTTTTATGTATATTAATTATGATAGTTATATTACTATTTCCTAGTAATATATATGCTAAAAGTGTTAATAATGAAAGAAATTATGCTAACGTAGTATTTTTTACATATTTTAATGGGGATTTAGAGGGTAAAAAATATATGGAAGATAATTATAAAACTATAATGGAGTATTATAATGGTTCTAGTGAAACTAGTGTTAAGAATTATTTAGAGAATATATCTTATAATAATTTTCATTTATATAATTTATTTCCTCAAATAAATGATAGTACTTTTATTCCAATTGAACTTAGTATTACAGAAGATGATGCGAATAATTCTAATTATGATTCAATTATTATTAGTGATGTTTTAAAAAAATATCCAAATGTTAGTGGAACAATTGATTATGATAATGATGGTATTGTTGATAATTTAACTATTATTTTAAGGAATAAAGCTGATAATGCTGGTTCTAATTCATCTCTTGTATCTCATAAGAGTGATTATCCTGGTGGTAATGATATAACATTATCTAATAAGTCTTTAGGTACTTATAATATGCTTAATACATATTCAATTAGAAATACTAAGAGTTCTGTTATTATTCATGAATTTATGCATTCTTTAGGTTATCCAGATTTATATAATAGTAATAATGATTATCCAGTATTTACTTGGGATATTATGGGTAATGTTATTTCACCGCCTCCATATTCACTTGCTTATTTAAGAAGTTATTTTACAAATTGGCTTAGTATTGATGAAATTACTAAATCTGGAACTATTACATTAAATACTCAAGATAATAAAGATGGTAATCAAGCATATATAATTAAATCACCATTAAATGATTATGAATTTTTTGTTGTAGAATATAGAAAGAAACCAACTTTATTTGATAAGATAGACAGAAGTATAAGTAATAGTGGTGTTATTGTATATAGAATTAATACAACAATAACTGGTTTAAGTAATAAATTTGGTTCATATGGTGTATATGTATATAGAGATAATTCTTTTGCTTTAAATAGTACTCCATCTTCAGCAGTTTATAATACAGTTTTTTCTAAAGAACTTGGTAGAACAATTGTAGGTAATAGTGATTTAAATAGTAAAGATAAAGCATTATTATATAGTGATGGAACTAATTCAGGTATAGTACTTAGTGAAATAGGTTCATCAAGTTCAAATAGTATTACATTAAATGTAAGTATTCCAAATAAAGATGATTTAGATGTTTGGAATGAATTAAAATATGATGATATTAATAAAAATGGTGGTTATAAAGTTCAAACATCTATAGAAATGAATAATAAAATATATGTGGGTTCAATAACAAATAATAAATTATATACTACTGTTTATGATAATGGTAATTGGAGTACTATATCAAATGGTACTAATATTGTTATTGGTGATGTATCTCCAAGTACAATGGAATTTAAAATAATTAATAATAAATTATATTTAATATATGGTTGTTGGAATAAAATAGGTGTTTATTCTTTAGAAAATAATACATGGAAAAAAAGAGCAGAATATAACTATTCAACTGGTTATATGAGTACTGAAGTAATAAATAATGAATTATATATTGCTAATATGTATGACAATAATAATGCTGAATTATTAAAATATAAAGATGATAATATAACTAAAGTAACTAATTATTATAGTGGTTCATTTGTAGGTGATCCAAAAGTTTTATCAATTAATAATAAAATATATTTAATGGTAAGAGAATCAAGTACTAAAAAGATAAAAATATATGAATATAGTAATAATATTCTTAAAGAAATTAATAATGATATATTAGTTAATTCATATGATGCGAAAGATTTAAATAATAAAATAATTATTGCTGGTAAAAATACTGGTGATATTGAATTATATGAATTTGATGGAACTAATTTTAAAAAGAAAACTGAAACTATTCCATATAATTTACCACAATTATTTAAATCACAAGGTAATCTTTATTTAAGAACAATTAAAGATCCAACTGATATATATAGTAATGATAATGTATTAATGGTTTATTCATTATCCGATAAAGTTACAATGGAAGGAAATAATATTGCAAGTGGTGTAAATGCAGATTATAATGGTGTATTTTCTATAGGTAATAGATTATATATTTCATATATAAAAGACGATATAACCCATATTAAGTATAAAGAATCAAATAATAGTTTATTATCTTTAAGTATTACGTCACCAAATAAAATAACTTATACAGTTGGTGATAATGTAGATTTAACTGGTTTAAAAGTAATTGCTAATTATACTAAAAATAGAAAAGAACTTAGTAATAATGAATATACTATAACTAATTTTAATACAAATAAAGTGGGTAGTTATAGTGCTACTATAACATATGAAGGAATTAGTAATACATTTAATTATGAAGTAATTGAAAAAGTAATATTAAACCCGCTTAAAAGCATTAACTTAAATAAAACAAGTGGTACAAAATATATAGGTGAAACAGAAAATTTAACTGTTATTTATAATCCAAGTAATACAACTGATAATAAAAATGTAACATGGGCAAGTAGTAATAATAACGTTGCATCAATTAATAATGGAGTTGTAACTACTAAAGGAATAGGTAATGCTATTATAACTGCTAAAGTTGGAAATTTAACTGCAAGTTATAAAATAACTGTTATAAAACATGATAATCCAGTAATAGTAAAAGCAAATACTTTAACATATAATGGAAAAAAACAAGAACTTATAACAGTAAGTAATATTAAAGGTAATATTTGTTATTCATATAATCCTATTTCTAGTTGTTCAAAAAATGAAAGTATACCTAAAAAGATTAATGCAGGAGAATATACAGTATATTACTTTGTAGGTGGAGACAATAATTATAATAGTAAATCAGGTAATATAAAAGTTAATATTAATAAAAAGGTTATAACAAAACCTGTAAGTTCAAGTGATAAAACTTATAATGGAACAATACAAAATTCTAATATAGTAAAACCAGATGGAGTAAGCATTAAAAATGGAAGTATTGAAAGTGCGACAAATGTTGGGAAATACAATATAACATATATATTAGATCAAAATCATATATGGAATGATGGAAGTAATAATGATGTTACTGTTATATGGAAAATAAATCCATACAATATAAGTAATGCATTAGTAAATGGTGTAAGTGACAAAGTATATAATGGAAATAATATAGTGCAGGATAATATTAATGTAACAGTACCAATACCAAGTGGAAAAACAAGTAATCCAACATATAATGTAACTTATAAAGATAATTTAAATTCTGGAGTTGCAACTATGATTATTACTGGAACAGGAAATTATACTGGAACAAAAAATGTAACATTCAAAATAAATAAGGCAAATAATCCAGTAATAGTGAAAGCAAATACTTTAACATATAATGAACAAGAACAAGAGCTTATAACAGTAAGTAATATTAAAGGTAATATTTGTTATTCATATAATCCTATTTCTAGTTGTTCAAAAAATGAAAGTATACCTAAAAAGATTAATGCAGGAGAATATACAGTATATTACTTTGTAAGTGGAGACAATAATTATAATAGTAAATCAGGTAGTATAAAGGTTAATATTAATAAAAAAAGTGGAAATATTTCTTATTTAAATAAAAGTATAACAAAGACCCAAGGTGATCAAGCATTTACAAATGTACTTACGAAAACAGGTGATGGCATTATAAATTATTCATCAAGTGATAATAAAGTAGCAACTATAGATAAAAATGGTAAGGTTACAATTTTATCTTCTGGTAATACTGTAATAAAGGCAATAGTTATAGATGGTGAAAATTATTTTTATAATATAAAAGAAGCAAGTTATACTTTAACTGTAAATAAAAAAACAATAAATATTCCAATTACTAGTATAAGTTTAAATAAAACTAGTGGTACAAAATATATTGGAGAAACAGAAAATCTAGTAGTGTCTTATAATCCAAGTAATACAACTGATAATAAAAGTATTACATGGACAACTAGTAATAGCAAAGTAGCAACTATTAATAACGGAGTTGTAAAAGCAGTAGGAGTAGGTAATGCTGTTATAACTGCTAAAGTAATGAATAAAACTGCTACTTATAATATTACTGTAAAGAAAAAAGAAAATAGACCAATAACTTACAAATATACATATGATAGTTCTAAAAAAATAATATTTAAATTAAATAATAATATTAATATAAATACATTTAAAAATAATTTAAATTATAATCCTATAATAAAGAGTAACAACAATATTTTAAAAGATAATGATTTAATTAGAACAAATATGACTATAACATATACAGATGATGAAGGTAATGTTCAAATATATAATACATCTGTTTTAGGTGATGTTAATGGTGATGGTAATATTAATGCATTAGATTATGTAAAAATAAAAAATCATATTATGAATACTAAAAAAATCACTGGAGATGTATTTATATTATCAGCTGATTATAATAATGATGGAAAGATAAGCGCATTAGATTATGTAAAAATAAAAAATTATATTATGAATGGAGGTAAATAATGAAAAAGTTTTTAGTAATTTTAATTACGTTATTATGCTTTTTTCCTATAAATGTATTTGCTAGTGGAAGTATTAGTGTTAATAGAGGAAGTTTATCTATTGCAAAAGGAAGTTCTTCTTCATTTGTAGTAAGCGCAAATAATGCAGCAGGAAGAGTTGATATTTATTCAAGCAATTCATCAGTTGCTAAAGTAAGCACTAGTTCATCATGGCTTGATAATAATTCAGTAACAGTAACAGTTACTGGTGTAAATGATGGAAATGCTACTATTATTGTTAAAATAACTGACGCAGCAACATATGATGAAGAAGCATTATCTGGAACAAGAAGTGTAAGTGTAAATGTTTATTCTAATACAAGTTCAAATAATGTTTCAAATAATAATTCACAAAATAGTAATCAAAGTAAACCATCGAATTCAAGTAAATATAATAATTCATCTAATACTAAAAAAAATGAACCTATAAAAAATGATGCAACTTTAAGTAGTTTAAATGTTAAAAATTATGATATTGGATTTGATAAAAATAAAGAAGAATATAATATTGAAATAGAAAATTATATTAATTCACTTGATATAGATGCTAAAACAAATATGTCTACATCAAAAGTAAATATTGAAGGCAATAAAGATTTAAAAGTAGGGAATAATACTATAAATGTTATTGTTACAAGTGAAGATGGTACTAAAAAAACATATAAAATTAATGTAAAAAGAAAAGATGAGGTAGTTGAAACAACAATAGATAAAATAAATGAAGTAATTGATGGTACAACTAAAGATACTGTTAAGATAAAGATAATAGATAATTTGAAAATATCAAAAGATATAATTGATAAGATAAATTCAAGTAAAAAGAATATTATTATTAATAAGTATGATAATGATAAGATTGTTTATTCTTGGAACTTTAAAAGTGGTAATATGAATTTTAAAAAAGAATTTGATTCTAATATATCATTTTCTGATAAAGATTTAGAAAGCTTACGTAAAAAAAATAATTATTCTGAGATGTATAAAGTTATATTTGGATATAATGGAGATATTAGTGATTCTATAATAAAATTAAATGTTTCAGGAAAATTTAACAATAATGATAAAGTTAATATTTATAAATATGATAAAGAAAGTAATAGTTTTATATTAATTAAAAATGATATAGTTGTAAAAGATGATATGATTGAATTTAATATAAATAAAGCAGAAGATTTAATATTATCAAGATCAAAAT
>OLWB01001856.1_pt1 | contig 18416 bp, 13 predicted proteins | sample 1673331 | NCBI WGS metagenome assembly OLWB01 (sample SAMEA3178943, study PRJEB25190) | human gut metagenome | biome: human gut; feature: human-associated habitat; material: faeces | place: Austria | collected 2013
GGTGGTCCATCCGCTTACCGGCAAAAAGATCGGTGCCTATTATGGATGTCTGCTGCTCCGCCCGGGAAAGATCCTCGAATTTGACGATCCGGAGAATCCGAAGATCCTTGGCAAGCTGAAAATTCCCGGCTTTTCGGAATACCTGCATTTTTACAGTGATAACCTGCTTCTTGGCATCGGTATGGATACCGACGAAAATGGCATTACAAACGGGGTAAAGATCTCCATGTTTGATATCAGTGATCCTTCGGATGTGAAGGAAGTCAGCAAGTACACACTGGATCAGTACTATTACTCGGATGTTTTTTCTGACTACCGTGCAGCACTGGTTGATCCGGAAAAGAATCTGATCGGCTTTCCGCTTTCCGGATCTGCCAACCAGTATGTGATCCTTTCTTACGATAAAGATCAGGGCTTCCAGGTACAGATGCAGGAGGAAGTCAACGGTAATTCTTACCTTGGAACCCGCGGTGTGTATGCAAACGAAAAGTTCTATGTGATCAATGGAAATGCAATTGAAGCATACCGGATGGGAGACTATGTGAAGATAGATGATCTGCTGCTATAGTGCAGCTTTGCAGAAGGAGCTGCCGCTCCGCATGCTTTGTACACCATTCCACATCATTGTATACACCAAAACAGGTGCCCACTGGGATATATCACTAAGATATACTTACGTGGACACCTGTTTTCTATTTTCATTTACCTGTTATTCCACACCGTTAAAGCAGTAGGTACATACCTGGCATGCATCAATCCCGATTGATTTGATCAGATCATCCAGTCTGTGATAACGAAGTGAAGTGAAATTCTGTCTCTTGCGGATTTCCTCCAGCATTGCTGCATACCGGTCACTGTTCGGATCCGCATATTCACCCAGTACATTGACATCATTGTCGCCTTCCCACTCACGGATGATCCTTCTTGTGATCAGATCCAGGTCTGATTTGGAACGGGAGAAGTTCAAATATTTGCATCCGTACAAAAGCGGTGGACATGCCGGGCGGACATGCACTTCTTTTGCGCCACTCTGATACAGGAACTCTGTCGTCTCACGGAGCTGTGTGCCACGCACGATAGAATCATCGATCAGCAGCAGGCTCCTGTCTTCGATCAGACTATGTACCGGGATCAGTTTCATTCTGGCGATCAGATTACGCTGACTCTGTGTTGTCGGCATGAAGGATCTTGGCCAGGTCGGAGTATATTTGATAAATGGTCTTGCATACGGAATACCTGATTCATTTGCATAGCCTATCGCATGAGCAATACCCGAATCCGGAACTCCTGCAACAATATCCACGTCGATCGAATGGTCATCTCTCTGTGCTAAAAGCTTTCCACAGTTGTAACGCATTTCTTCTACACCAACCCCTTCATAAGAAGAAGTAGGATATCCATAGTATACCCACAGGAACGAACAGATTCTCATCTTTTCACATGCAGGACTTACAGTCTCCACAGATTCCGGTGTCACGTAGACGATTTCCCCAGGTCCCAGCTCTTTGTAATCTGTGTATCCAAGGTTGATATATGCAAAGCTTTCAAAGGAAACGCAGTATGCATTCTCTTTCTTTCCGATCACAACCGGTGTACGTCCGAGAAGGTCTCTGGCTGCATAAATTCCATTCTCTGTCAGAAGCAGAAGCGTCATCGAGCCTTCAACTACTGACTGCACATAACGGATTCCCTCAACAAACGAATCCTTTTTACAGATCAATGCCGCAACCAGCTCTGTAGAATTGATCTGTCCATTGGTCATAGACTGAAAATGTGTATGTCCATTTTCATAAAGATTCCGAATCAGCTGATCCGCATTATTGATCTTACCTACTGTCGTAATTCCAAAGCATCCCAGATGCGACTGGATCAGAATTGGCTGTGGATCATAATCTGAAATACATCCAATTCCAATATTTCCCTTCATTGTATCAACATCTTTTTCAAATTTTGTACGGAACGGCGAATTTTCAATATTATGAATCGCTCTCTTCCAGCCATCACTTCCGTAAGTAGCCATACCTCCGCGGCGGGTTCCAAGATGCGAATGATAATCTGTTCCATAAAAAAGATCCAGATTACATGCTTCTTTTGATGCAACGCCAAAAAATCCTCCCATATCTGTAGATCTCCTTTCTTTATCCCAATGCCATAGCCTGTATTTTTCATCTATTTTTTAGTGTATCATGCATTTATGGATGGAAACAATAGCAAAACCCCGAATATATTGCAAATGGCTATAACTATTTCTAATCGTATTTATAATTGTTTGAATTTTCTGATATATATATTACAGTTTCAATTCTTTCTAATTTTAACAAAATTATTTTAAAATTATATTGACAAATAAGTATTTGGGTGTTATTATTAAGTCAATCCAAAAGAAAAGAAGTTCCTGACGAGAAAGGGAATTTCAAAAAGATATTTTTTTAATCTGTTACATAGTTTCATATATACTCGCCAAGAGTATAAGATGAAGAACCAGATCAGAAAAGGGTAACAAGAATAATTGTTATTTGAAGGTTAGAAAGTTTTTAAAAAGCAACTATACATTTTGGTTATGAGCGTTTTGTAAGCGGAGTGTGTAGAGAACAATTTTTAAAATTGATAATTTATAATAATAAAAGAAAATTGATATCTGACTTCTGAACAGAAAAAAGTATAAGAGAAAAAGAATATCCGGATAAAATTTTGGAACGAGAACGAAAGGAAGGAGGCTTTGACCGTTGGATATTTCATCATCTAAAACTCAATATGTTAATGGTATGGCAAATGTAAATTCCTGTGAGATGAGCCTTAACCATAGATTATAATCCGGTAAGAGAAAAGTTAATGATAAAAAAGGTCGGAGTAGTAGATAAACCGGAAGCGATTATAAGATATAAAAAGATTCAGCATTTGTTGACATATTGAAGTAAATACCACAGTAATTCAAGATCAGAAAATGTGTAAAGAAACATTCATTGATAAGTAAATTTAACAGTGACGAGAAAGCTGATAAATACCAAAATTGGATTACCTGATTATATAAAATAACGAACGATCAGAATTGATCAAAATCGATTCATATGATTTCATTTTTATAAATTTTATAAAATCTGAATATCATATGAAATGCTCAAAGAACTTACAGGAATAAGAATTACTTAATTCCTCCGATATAAAAATAAAAATTATAAAATAAAAATTACAATTGAATATTCCGGGACAGCCATTCAAAAGATGGCTGTCTCCTTTTTTTCTGTTACCAGCTCCCAATTTGTGAATTTTTTGTAATATTTTTTTAACATTTCTGAAAAATATCAGCCGTAATTTTTGACATTGACAACGCTCTATGATACACTTAGTAAGTAAAATTATAAGACTTTTGTTTTCCGTTTCTGGTACAAAAGTCAGACTTACTGAGGAAAAGTAAAATAATTAATAATAATCATATGAGGTGAGAAACGTTGGATAAATATGAATATCGCGCAAAGACAGAGCAGATGCTTGCGTATGCCGAACAGAAGTCTTACCAGAAAGCGATGTCGATTGCAGATACGATCGACTGGCGTAAAGTAAAAAATACCGCCATGCTCTCTACCGTAAGCGAAATCTATGAAAATGCGGGGGAACTTGGTAAAGCACGTGATACCTTATTTATTGCGTATGATAAAGCACCTTCCAGCAGAAAGGTTGTATACCGCCTGGGAATTATTTCTCTGAAGCTGGGACATTTCGATGAAGCAGCTGATTGCTACGAAGAATTTGTCAAGCTTGCTCCGAAAGATCCAAACCAGTACATTCTCCGGTATAAGATCTTAAAAGCACAGAAAGCGCCAGTCAAAGAACAGATTGAAGCTCTTGAAGATTTCAAGCATTCTGAATACGTTGAAAAATGGGCATATGAACTTGCCAGATTATACGCTGAAGCTGGTATGACTTCCGAATGTCTTGATGAATGTGATGATCTGATTCTCTGGTTCAGCGAAGGTACTTATGTATACCAGGCAATGGAACTTAAAATGAAATACAAACCGCTGACTCCACTTCAGCAGGAAAAATACGATCATCGAAATGATGGTATCGGCCGTAAGGATTCTTCCAAGAGAAAACCTTCCTTCCGAAAATCCAAAGAACGTCCGGCACCGAATCCACGAATTGCAGACAAGGTCCGCAAAGATGTACATGTCACAGACAGTATTGATCTTCCGGATCTTCCAGAGCCAATGGCCCGGACACATGCTTCCGAACCAGAAGCTGAGTCACAGCCAAAAACCCGGATTCGAAGCACTTCCGATATTTCCACAACCATTTCCGGTGCTTCCCTTTCAGATGCCCTGAAAGCTGGTGTTGCCGTTGCAAGTGGTGCAGTTGCTCCTGAATCTGCTTCAGACGATTCACAGATGACCGGTAAGATGAAGATTGAAGAAATTCTTGCCAACTGGGAAGCAACTCAGCGTGAAAATGCAAAGATTCTTGAAAAGAGCCAGGAGGAAGCTGAGAAAGAAAAAGCCCTGCGCGAGAAAAAGAAAGAAGAAGAAGAGGAAGTTCTTGGAGCTACAAAACCAATCCTTTCTGATGATATCCGCAAACTGATGGAACAGCTTGAAAATGGTGAAGAGCCTGAAATCACCGATGAAGATGCTGAAGATTTCGTTGATGATGAAGAGGATGAAGCGACTGAAAGCCCGGAAGATTCATCCAAAGAAGCTTCAGACACTGACGAGGAAGATCCGGAAGAAAATGATTTTGAAGAAATCGTTGACTCCGAAGAAGATGATGAATCGGATGCGGTTTACGATGAAGAAGCTGAATACGAGGATGAGGATGATTCCGAGTATGATGACGACGAGGAATACGAGGATGAAGACGATTCCGAGTATGACGACGACGAGGAATACGAGGATGAAGATGATTCCGAGTATGACGACGACGACGAATACGAAGATGAAGATGATTCCGAGTATGACGATGACGAGGAATACGAAGATGAAGATGATTCCGAGTATGACGATGAGGAAGAATACGAGGATGAAGACGAAGATGACTACCAGATCGATGATGAATTAGATGAAGATCATAAAGAGGATTTTGATTTTGAAAAAGAATCTGCTCTCGATATCGATGATCATGATTCTGACGAAGATGATGGTGATTTTGCAGACCTTGATTCCTTTGAAGATGAAGAAGAATTAGATAGCAGTGATGATTATCTTGATCTTGAATTTGACGAGAAACCGGCTCCTGAGCCAGAGAAAGAAACCTCAAAATCAGCGCCAACTCCTGATATTGACGAAGTTCTTGAAATCGAAGAACCGTCAGAAGATGAAATCACCGAACGCATGGGTAAATTCGATACCGGATTCGTTGTACAGGGTCGTTACGATCTGAGTGCAACAAGTGAGATCGGACTGAAGCTTGGACTTACTGAAGAGCAGAAGCAGCTGTTCTCTTACTTTGTACCGATCCGTGGTGTCAGTGAACAGCTTGTTGAAATCCTTGATAACGACAAACGTTGCCGTAACCGTTATGGAACTTCCCGCACAGGCAACATCCTGATCCTTGGCCGCAAGGGAAGCGGAAAAACAGTCCTCGCAGTTGATATTGTAAAAGCAATCCAGAAACAGCGCAGACTCAAACAGGGTAAAGTTGCAATCGTAACCGGTGATTCTCTGAACAAAAAGGACATCGGAAGTATCATCGATAAGCTGAACGGTGGCGCACTGATCATCGAAAAAGCTTCCAAGATGAATGACAGAACCATCCGTGAACTGAATGACATGATGGATGAACAGACCGGCGAACTTCTCTTCCTTCTGGAAGACCAGAAGAAACCGCTGGAAAGGATGTTTGCATCCCATCGCGAATTCAAACGTAAATTTACTTCCAGACTGGAGCTTCCGGTATTCATCAATGATGAACTGGTTACATTCGGTCAGACCTATGCTAAGGAAAACGGATACCGTATCGATGAAATGGGAATCCTTGCATTATACAGCCGGATCGATATGATGCAGAGAGAAGATCATGCGGTTACTGTTGCAGAAGTAAAAGAGATCATGGATGAAGCAATTTCACATTCCCAGAAAGCAAATGTAAAACATCTTGTGAAACGGGTATTTGGAAGAAGCACTGATAATTCAGACCACATCATCCTGAAAGAAGATGATTTTAAATCATAAGATTTCTACAAAGAACGCGCTTCCGGCGCGTTCTTTTGTATATGCAGACCAAACCGATAACTATAAACAAAGAGTTTTAGACATCTTACATAAGAAGTGTATAAGTTGTCCAAAACTCTTTCTTTTTATCGCTATTTCTAGTATAATATTCCTAAATATCTTTGATAGAAGGTGAATGGGATGGCAGTAAAAAAAACAACAGCACAACAGACCAACACGACCCGCAAGACGGCCGTAAAAAAATCTACTGTAAAAAAACCGGCAGCTGCTAAAACTGCTGCTAAAAAGTCTACAGCTAAAAAGTCTGTAAAAACTGTAACAACAGATAAACCCGCTGATTATAGAATCGGCGAATTAGATCAATATTTATTCGGACAGGGAACCCATTATGAAATCTATAAAAAAATGGGTGCACATTTTGTAAAAGATGGAAAAAAAACCGGCGTATATTTCGCAGTATGGGCTCCACACGCCAGATCAGTTGCCGTAGTCGGTGAATTCAACGGCTGGAGTGAAGATGCAAACGTTATGAAGCGTCAGGAACCACTTGGAATCTATACCGCATTTGTTCCGGAAGCACAGCTCGGACAGCTTTACAAGTACTGTATCGAGACACAGACCGGAGATAAGCTTTACAAAGCTGATCCATTTGCGAACAGTGCAGAGTTGAGACCGGGAACAGCCTCAAGGATTGCTGATATCTCCCATTTAAAATGGAGTGACAGTGTCTGGATGAAGCACCGGGCAGAATGGGATTTCCATTCCTCACCGATTTCCATTTATGAAGCACATATCGGTTCCTGGATGCGCCATCCGGGACGTGAAGATGATGGGTTCTACAGCTACCGTGAATTTGCGCATGCAGCTACAGACTACATAAAAAAGATGGGGTATACTCATATCGAACTGATGGGAATTTCAGAATACCCATTTGACGGCTCCTGGGGATATCAGGTGACCGGATATTATGCTCCGACCTCCCGTTATGGTACGCCGGAAGATTTCGCATATATGATCAATTACTTCCATAAGAATAAGATTGGCGTAATCCTTGACTGGGTACCGGCACATTTTCCACGCGATGCACACGGACTCGCTGACTTTGACGGCACAGCTACCTTTGAATATGCAGATCCTAAGAAGGGGGAACATCCGGACTGGGGAACCAAGATCTTCGATTATGGTAAAGCAGAAGTTAAGAACTTCCTGATCGCCAACGCACTGTTCTGGATCGAACATTATCACATCGATGGTCTCCGCGTAGATGCTGTTGCTTCCATGCTGTATCTTGATTACGGTAAAGAAGACGGTCAGTGGATCGCCAACAAATACGGCAGCAATGAGAATCTGGAAGCAATCGAATTTTTCAAGCATCTGAATTCCGTTACTACCGGACGTAACCCTGGCGCACTGATGATCGCAGAAGAATCCACTGCATGGCCAAAAGTAACAGGAAAACCGGAAGATGATGGTCTTGGATTCAGCCTGAAGTGGAACATGGGATGGATGCATGACTTTACCGAATACATGAAGCTGGATCCATATTTCCGCAAAGGCGACCACTACGGTATGACATTTGCCTTAACCTATGCATACAGCGAGAATTATATTCTTGTATTATCACATGATGAAGTGGTACATCTAAAATGCTCTATGCTCAATAAGATGCCTGGTCTTGGATTTGAGAAATTCGCCAACCTGAAGGTCGGTTATGCTTTCATGATGGGACATCCTGGAAAGAAACTTCTCTTCATGGGACAGGATTTCGGACAGCTCCGCGAGTGGAGCGAGGCGCGTGAGCTTGACTGGTATCTCCTTGCAGAGCCGGAGCATCAGGCACTCCAGAATTTCTACCGTGACCTGCTGCATCTTTACACACACAACAAAGCCATGTATGAACAGGATACCTGCATGGAAGGCTTTGAATGGGTCAATGCAGATGACAGCTCACGAAGTATTTACAGCTTCATCCGTCATTCAAAGGGCGCAAAAAAGAACCTTTTATTCGTATGTAACTTCACACCGATCGAACGACCGGAGTACCGTGTCGGCGTACCACGCGGCAAACAGTACCGCCTGGTACTGAACAGTGATGAATTGCAGTATGGCGGAAGCGGAAAAGCCCGCCCGGCAGTATATAAAGCAAAGAAACAGGAATGTGATGGAAGACCATATTCATTTGGTTACGATCTTCCGCCATACGGTGTTGCTGTATTCGAATTTTAACATAGCAAGTCAATGCAATCTGCGCAAAATATTCATCATACGAATAATTGATTCCACCAATTATTTTCTTAACATTTCCCGGATTCGTTCTTCCAGAGTTTCTTCTGGAAGAACTCCGGTTGTATATCCACAGATTTTTCCATCTCTGTACACCACAAACGTCGGTACAATCTCAATGCCTATATACTCTGCAAGCTCTTTCGATATATCAATATCAATCTTATAAAAAATCCATTTTCCCTGATACCGGCTGGCAATCCTTTCCACAACAGGATACATCATTCCGCACTTTGGACACCATGATGCGTAAAACTCCACAATTACCGGCATCCTCTGCTTTCCGACTGTATTTTCATAATCCTTCGTGATCAATGCGATACCCATACACTTTCCTCATTTCTGCCATCTCAGGCTATGTAAAAAGGACTGGATTTAGTGGCATCCACATTTCGGGTTTAAGATTTTATAGACTTCCTGAAAAGAATTTCTGAAACAGATCAGCTTTTTATTAAATCTTGGATTCTTATAGCAAAACCCCCGCATACAATTCTGAAAATGATGCTTTTTCCGCATATCTGTTCCTTCCTGACTTCCTCTTTCTACAATATATGCAAAAAGACAGCCGATGTGCGGATTGCTCCGTATCTGCTGTCTCTTATATTGCCAGGAATCATCTTACGCACTCAGCGCCTTTATGATCTGCCTGTTGCATTTTATTCAATTGTCTTACTGGCGCATTGCGATCAGTTTATGGATCGGATGTCCCTGCCCGGAAAATTTCTCCTCGTACTCAGTCATAACATTCCCTCTGCTGAGTGTCGGATCATTGTGAAGATCATAGGTCTTCGCCAGAAGTACCCAGCCTGCCAACTCCACCTGCTCCAGTGAAAAGTCAAACAGCTCTCTGTTGTCTGTCTTAAATTCAACGACTCCGTCAAAGGCAAGGATCTTGTCATACCGCTCAAAAAACTGCTTGGAAGTAAGTCTGCGCTTTGCATGACGTGCTTTCGGCCACGGATCTGAAAAATTCAGATAAATCTTGTCAATCTCTCCGACAGCAAAAACCTCCGGCAGATTTGTCGCATCCATACAGATAAAACGAATATTGTTGACATCCTTGTATTCCTCGTCATTGTCAAAGCGTTCCAGCGCCCGAAGCAGTACGCTTGAATAACGTTCGATACCGATATAGTTGATGGATGGATTCTCCTTTGCAAGTGTCAGAAGAAACTGTCCTTTTCCCATCCCGATCTCAATATGGATCGGATTCTCCGGATTCTGAAAAGTCTCTTTCCAGGTGCCGCGATATCTGGTCTCATTTTTAATTACAAGGGGATGAGCTGTCAGATAAGCATCTGCTCCCGGTACATTTCTTAACCTCATATATCTTTCTCTTCCTTTAGTGAAAATATGTATAACCTTATTTATTTTATACTATTCTGAAATATTTGAAAACCCAAAAATATATTTTATAAGTTTTGTATAAAATATTCTTATGATATTCTCTTATTATTTAGTAGATTTTTCTAATTTAAAGTAGTAGAATATGTATGCATTATTAAAAATGTATAAATAATTTCTAAGAAAGGAGTCGGACAATGGATCATATTGTTAAAAAGCTCTCCGAAATCGAACATGCAGCCGAAGCTGTTGTGGAACACGCGGAACTGGAAAAATCAGAACTGGAAGAACGCATTCAAAATGAACGCAATCAGTTCGACAAACAACTTGAAGATCACACCCAAAAGGAGCTGAACGATATCCACAAAGGATTAAACCGTCAGATGGATGAGATTCTTGCAAGGCAGAACCGTAAGAACCAGACAGCAATCGAAGAACTTAAAAAAGATTTTGAAGAGAAGCATACGGCATATGCCGAGAAAATTGTCAGACGTATCATAGAGGGATAGCATATGGGAAATTTACTTGCATACAGTGGCATCGTAACAAAAGTACGCGCCATGCAGGCGAAACTGCTCACTGATGAAGATTTCCAGAATATCGCCGCATTTCATACAGTAACCGAAGTTGCTGCTTATCTCAAAGAACATCCCGGATATCGGAATGTCCTTGCAGATATGGACGAAAACCGTCTTCACCGCGGTGAGATTGAGAAGCTTCTTGTGCAGTCACTTTACAGTGATTATACACGCCTGTACCGTTTTTCCGGAATGGATCAGAAAAAATTCCTGGAGCTTTATCTGAAGCGCTACGAGATGAATCTGATCAACTATTGTCTGCGTATTGTATTCAACCACTATCAGAAGCCTTTTGATCTGGATCATAAGAAAATATTCTTCGACAAATATTCGGATCTCTCCATCGATAAACTGATCACTTCGGGGAATATCGGTGAGCTGGTGGAAAATTTAAAGGGCACAGAATACTATGCGCCGTTAAAACGTCTGGAAAATGCGGAGAACCCTACCCTTTTTGATTACGATCTGGCACTGAATCTGTACTATTTTACAACCATGTGGAAGAAACGCAAAAAGATTCTGAAGCATAAGGAACTGGAAATTTTCACCAGAGATGCCGGAGCAAAGATCGACCTGCTGAACCTACAGTGGATCTACCGTGCAAAAAAATATTACAACATGCTTCCGCCGGATATTTCCACACTGCTGATCCCGATACACTACCGGATTCATGTAGATCAGCTGAAGGATCTTGTAGAAGCACCGTCTGTCGATGAATTTTTAAAGCTGGTTACCAGAACGCCTTATCTGCGTCACACCGATACTCAGACACCAGCGTCCATCGAGACGATTTACAAAGACTGCCTGTACCGTCTCTACCTGGCAGACAGAAGAAGTAACCCTTATTCCATCGCAACCATGAATACCTATCTTTTTCTGAAAGAGGAGGAGCTTGATAAGCTTACAACTGTGCTCGAATGTGTTCGCTACGGACTTCCTGCACGTGAGACATTAACTTATATAGGAGGAACAGCGAAATGATTGTTAAGATGAAGTTCCTGAGCATTACCGGACCACGCGCCGACATCGACCGCATGACAAACCGGTATCTTTCCAAATATGAGATGCAGCTTGAAAATGCACTCACGGAGCTCAAGACAGTAGATAATCTGATGCCATTTCTGGAAATGAACCCTTACCGTGATCCACTCGCAAAAGTGACACAGTTTCTGGGATATATGAAAGACATGCCAGCAGAGCCATCCTTTGATCAGAGCGAAGACGAGATCCTTGAGATGATTCGTTCTATCAATCATGACTACATGGATCTGCAGCAGCAAAAAGAAGAACTGAAAAAAAAGAGAGAGAATATCCAGGCACGTATGAAAGTCCTGGAACCTTTTACTTCTCTGGATTTTGACCTGCATGAGATCATGCAGTACAAATACATCCGCACAAAATTTGGAAAAATCAATGTGGATTATTATCACCGGCTGGAAAAAGCGCTTCTTGAAGACATTGATGCATTATTTCTGGAAGGCTCCAGAGATGCCTCTTATGTCTATGGCGTTTATTTTGTATCGGATGCTGATGCAGGAAAGGTCGATTCGATCATGCGGTCTCTCCACTTTGAAAAAATCGATCTGCTGGAAGACTTTGGCGGAACCCCGCTGGAAGCTTACCGGAGCCTGGATAAAGAAGTCCAGAATCTGACCGATGAAATCCAGGCAGTGAAGGATAAACGTCAGGAGATGTTTCGCAAGAACGCTTCCAGACTACTCGGTGCAAGAATTCAGCTGGAACGTTTTTCCGATAACTTTGATATCCGGAAATTTGCGGCACGAACCGAGACAGACGAGCAGGAAGAATACTACATCCTCTGCGGCTGGATGTCCGAAGAAGATGCAAATGCATTTATCAAAGAGGCACAGGGAGATGACAAGGTTTATATCGTAGTAGAAGAGGACCGGGAACAGTATTTTGGAGAACCTCCTACCAAGCTTGAGAATCCAAAGCTTTTCAAACCATTTGAAATGTTCATCAAGATGTACGGACTTCCCAAGAGTGGTGAGATGGATCCGACCATTTTTGTAGGTATCATGTACAGCTTTATCTTCGGCGCCATGTTCGGGGATGTCGGTCAGGGGCTGCTGCTCTTTATCGGCGGTGCGATCCTGTATTTCACAAAGAAAATGAACCTTGCCGGAATCGTATCACTTGCCGGAATCTTCTCCACCTTCTTTGGATTTATGTTTGGAAGTGTGTTTGGATTTGAAGACATTATAGAAGCCAAATGGATCCGACCGATCAATCATATGACCACCTTACCGTTTATCGGAAAGCTGAATACCGTATTTATCGTATCGATTGCTTTTGGTATGGGAATCATCCTGATTTCTATGATCTTCCATATTATAAACGGCATCCGTGCCAAAGATACCGAAGCAACCTGGTTTGATGCAAACGGCGTGGCAGGGCTGATATTCTACGGGGCAGCAGTTACCTGCATCGTTCTTTTCATGACAGGTCACTCTCTGCCGGGTGGAATCGTTCTTGCAGTGATGTTCGGAGTACCGCTTCTTCTGATCGCACTGAAAGAACCGCTGACGAACAAGATCAAAAAGAAAACCGAAAAAATGGAACAAAGCAAAGCAATGTTTGTCACCCAGGCATTCTTTGAATTATTTGAAACCCTGCTCAGCTATTTTTCAAATACGCTTTCCTTTATCCGTATCGGTGCATTCGCAGTCAGCCACGCTTCCATCATGGAGGTTGTACTGATGCTTGCCGGTGCCGAAAGCGGGCATATTAACTGGGTAGTGATCGTACTCGGCAACCTGTTTGTATGTGGATTCGAAGGACTGATCGTTGGAATCCAGGTCCTGAGACTTGTCTATTACGAGATGTTCAGCCGTTTCTACAAAGGCAGCGGCCGCGAATTTAAACCTTATACAGGTACTGCAAAAAATTAGTTTTTCATTTTAGGAGGAAATTATCATGACTTTAGCAACTAAACTTATTCTCATTGCCGCACTGGTTTTAAGCATTTTCATTCCATTCGGATATTACCTGCTCGGAGAAAAAAATAAAGGACGTTATAAATGTGCACTTGCCTTCAATGTTCTTTCTTACTTTGGAACCTTCCTTGTAGCAGGGATCATGCTCTTTGGAAGTGTACCGGTACATGCGGCAGACGCCGCTGCCTCAGGCGCAGGTCTTGCAACCGGTCTTGGTTACATTGCAGCAGCTCTTGTTACCGGTCTTTCCTGCATCGGTGGCGGTATTGCCGTAGCAAGTGCAGCAAGCGCAGCTCTTGGAGCTATCAGCGAGGATTCCAGCGTCCTTGGTAAATCCCTTATCTTCGTAGGTCTTGCAGAAGGTGTATGCCTGTACGGTCTTATCATCTCCTTCATGATCATCAGCAGACTGTAATCATGAAAATGTATCTGATCAGTGACAACGTGGATACTTATACCGGAATGCGGCTTGCCGGCGTGGACGGTGTCGTAGTTCATGAAAAGCAGGAGCTGCGTGATGCGCTGGAAACTGCCATGAACGACAAGTCGATCGGTATCATTCTTCTGACGGAACGCTTTGGAAGAGAATTTCCGGATCTCATCGATGAGATCAAGTTAAAAAGAAAGATGCCTCTTCTGATCGAAATTCCGGACAGACACGGAACAGGACGTAAAAAGGATTTCATTACCTCATACGTCAATGAAGCGATTGGACTGAAACTTTAACTAGAAAGGCATAGAAGGTGAGACAATGACGCTTGAAGAGAAAATAGCGCATTTACAGGAAACGGTCATGACTGAAGCCCGTTCTGAAGGAAATGCGATCATTGACAATCACAAAAAAGCGCTTGAATCTTTATTTGAAAAGCATAAAAAAGAAGCGACCGCACAGTCTGAGGTCCGTATCAAATCCGAGACCTTAAGAGCCAGAAGGCAGGTAAATCAAGCTGCGGCAAAAGCCGAAACCGAACTGAAACGTGCTCTTGGCCAAACACAAAATGAATTAAAAGTCAGGCTGTTTGATGAAGTAAAGGAGCTTCTTTCTGACTTTACAAAAACAGACGAATATCTGGACTATCTCTGCAGCAAAATCCGCGAAGCCGCACGCTTTGCAGATGGCGAGGAGATGACCATTTATATTTCTCCTTCTGATAAGGAGAAACAGACAGAACTGGAAAAACGTACCGGCATGACGATCACCATCAGTGAATATGATTTTATGGGCGGTATGCGTGCTGTAATCCGAGGCCGTAATATTCTGATCGATCACAGCTTCCAGGCTGCAGTCGATTACGAATATCATCAGTTCAGTTTTGCAGCAGGAGGTGCAGGAATTGAATAAGACAGCAACTATTTATGGAATAAACGGTCCGGTCATCTATCTGAAGGGTGACACCGGATTCATGATGTCGGAAATGGTCTATGTGGGAAAGGAAAAGCTGGTTGGCGAAGTCATTTCCCTGGACAAAGACATCACGACTGTTCAGGTCTATGAAGAGACTTCCGGGCTGAAACCGGGAGAAATCGTAGAGGCTTCCGGAAGTCCGGTATCTGTAACTCTGGCACCTGGAATCCTGAACAATATTTTTGACGGAATCGAACGCCCGCTTGAGCAGATCGCAAATGTGGGCGACGGTGCATTTATCACCCGCGGCGTCAGCGTTGATTCGCTTGACCGCGACAAATTATGGGATACCCACATCACCGTGGCCAAAGGAGATTACCTTCATGGCGGAGATATTATAGCGGAGGTTCCGGAGACCAGTGCGATCGTACACAAATGTATGGTTCCGCCGGATGTGGAAGGTGAAGTAATCTGCTGCGCGTCGGACGGAGAATACCGGATTGAAGATACACTTGTCACTCTGCGGCTTTCCGACGGAACAGAAAAACAGCTCAACATGATACAGCACTGGCCGATCCGTAAGGCGCGCCCGACAAGCTACCGTTTCCCGGCAAGTGTCCCTCTGATCACCGGACAGCGGATCCTGGATACCATGTTCCCGATCGCAAAGGGTGGAACTGCCGCAATCCCAGGCGGATTCGGTACCGGAAAAACCATGACCCAGCACCAGATCGCCAAATGGTCTGATGCCGATATTATCATCTATATTGGATGCGGCGAGCGTGGAAATGAAATGACACAGGTGCTGGAAGAGTTTTCAGAGCTTGTGGACCCAAAGAGCGGCAATCCGCTGATGGACAGAACCACTCTGATTGCCAATACCTCCAACATGCCGGTAGCTGCCCGTGAAGCAAGTATTTATACCGGACTTACCCTGGCTGAATATTACCGTGACATGGGCTATGACGTAGCGATCATGGCAGACTCTACTTCCCGCTGGGCGGAAGCCTTACGTGAGCTTTCCGGCCGTCTGGAAGAGATGCCGGCAGAAGAAGGTTTCCCGGCTTACCTTGCCAGCCGTCTGTCTGCTTTCTACGAGCGCGCAGGCATGATGCATAACTTAAATGGCAGTGACGGATCCGTGACCATTATCGGCGCCGTATCGCCTCAGGGAGGCGATTTTTCCGAGCCGGTCACACAGAATACGAAACGTTTTGTGCGCTGTTTTTGGGGACTGGATAAAAGTCTTGCGTATTCGAGACATTTTCCGGCAATTCATTGGCTCACAAGTTACAGCGAATATCTGAACGATTTAAGCCATTGGTATCAGGATAATGTATCCCCGCAGTTTGTTGATTATAGAAATAGGTTAATGGCGCTTCTGAATCAGGAGAGCAGCCTGTTGGAGATCGTAAAATTGATCGGAAGCGACGTTCTGCCGGATGATCAGAAGCTTGTACTTGAGATTGCCCGCGTGATCCGTTTGGGATTTTTACAGCAGAACGCATTTCATAAAGACGATACATGTGTCTCAATGGAAAAACAGTTTTTGATGATGGACACAATTTTATATCTTTATAAACAGGCAAGGACGCTTGTGACGATGGGGCATCCTATGTCTGTGCTGAAGGCGGAAAATATTTTCGACCGTGTAATCTCGATCAAATATGATGTGCCGAACGACAGATTGGAAATGTTTGCTCAATATCATCGTGATATCGACGCGTTTTATCAGAATGTTTTGGAAAAGAATGCATAAGGAGAACCGAAGATCATGTCAATCGAATATTTAGGATTAAGCAGCATCAACGGCCCGCTGATCGCGCTGGAGGGCGTACAGGATGCATTTTTCGACGAGATCGTGGAATTCGTCGTAGACGGTACGCAGAGAAAGATCGGCCGTATCGTAGAAATATATGAAGATAAAGCCGTTATTCAGGTATTTGAAGGCTCTGAAAATATGTCCCTGAAAAATACGCATACAAAACTGACAGGCCATCCGATGGAGATCGCGCTTTCGCCGGATATACTTGGCAGAACGTTTAACGGGATCGGAAATCCGATCGACGGACTTGGACCGATTGCTTCTACGTTAAGAAGAGACGTGAATGGATCTCCTCTCAATCCTGTGAAGAGAGAGTATCCTCGAAATTATATCAGAACAGGAATTTCTGCGATCGACGGACTGACGACGCTGATCCGCGGACAGAAACTGCCGATCTTTTCGGGAAATGGTCTGCCCCATGACCAACTGGCGGCGCAGATTGTAAAACAGGCGTCTCTGGGAGAAAATTCAGATGAAAAGTTCGCGATCGTATTTGCGGCAATGGGTGTAAAGCATGATGTGGCGGATTTCTTCCGCAATACGTTCGAGGAGAGCGGGGTTGCGGATCACGTAGCCATGTTTTTGAATCTGGCGAACGATCCTGTTGTGGAACGTCTTATCACGCCGAAAGTGGCATTGACGGCGGCGGAATATCTGGCGTTTGAACAGAATATGCATATTCTTGTAATCTTGACTGATATGACATCCTTTGCAGAAGCGATGCGTGAAGTTTCTTCGTCAAAAGGTGAGATTCCGAGCCGAAAAGGTTATCCGGGATACTTGTACAGTGAACTTGCCACGATTTACGAAAGAGCGGGGATCGTACAGGGAGTGAACGGTTCTGTAACACAGCTTCCGATTCTTACGATGCCAAATGACGATATCACACATCCGATTCCCGATCTGACGGGATATATTACAGAAGGGCAGATTGTACTTGACCGTCCCCTTAACGGACAGTCGATCTATCCGCCGATCAACATTCTTCCGTCATTGTCCCGTCTTATGAAAGACGGTATCGGCGAGGGATATACGAGAGAAGATCATCAGGATCTGGCAAATCAGTTGTTCTCCGCATATGCAAAAGTCGGAGATGCCCGAAATCTGGCGTCTGTTATAGGTGAGGATGAATTGTCGCCTATTGATAAGAAGTATCTTGAGTTCGGAAAAGAATTTGAAGAAAAATATATCGGTCAGGGAATGAATGAAAACCGTACAATGGAGGAGACGCTTGATCTCGGATGGAAACTGCTCGGACGTTTGCCGAGAGAAGAGCTTGACCGCGTTGATACGAAGATTCTTGATAAATATTATAAACTGTCTGAAGAAGAATAAGTTAGGGTGCAGAGAAACTGATCCTTTCAGAGTAAAAATAAAAGCGGGGAAGGAGGAGGCATATGGATCCGCGTACATTTCCGACAAAAGGAAATCTTATGCTGGCGAAAAATTCGCTTGCGTTGGCGAAGCAAGGTTATGATCTGATGGATAAAAAAAGAAATATACTGATCAGAGAACTGATGGATCTGATCGATGAAGCACGGACGATCCAAGAAGAGATCGACACGACGTTCACTTATGCGTATGAATGTCTGCAAAGGGCGAACATCGAAAACGGAATCAGCAATGTTGAGATGCTTGCATATACAGTTCCGATCGAAAATTCGATCACGATCCAGACGCGCAGTATTATGGGAACGGAAATCCCTCATGTCAAATATATGCCTGATGCCGGAAAGCCAACGTATTCATTTAGTACGACCCGTGAATCGATCGATAAGGCGAGAGAAGCATTCCGCAAGGTAAAAGATCTGACGGTGAAATTGTCTATGGTAGAAAATGCGGCGTACCGCCTTGCGGGAAATATCAAAAAGACGCAGAAGAGGGCAAATGCATTGCAGAATATCACGATTCCGATGTATA
>OLWB01001877.1_pt1 | contig 18241 bp, 5 predicted proteins | sample 1673331 | NCBI WGS metagenome assembly OLWB01 (sample SAMEA3178943, study PRJEB25190) | human gut metagenome | biome: human gut; feature: human-associated habitat; material: faeces | place: Austria | collected 2013
CCGTGTAGGTGGTCTCAACGCGATTGCAAGTGAGCCCAGTCCATATATAAGCCTTAAGTAACCAAATTAGACTTTCCACCTGCAAAAGAATTCAAGACATTTCTTTCCCATTGTGATCCTTCTGGTAATATAGGCATCTCTACATTTTTTTGAGTATTTACTACAGATACACTGTCACTCTTATCCGCAAAGAACTGTAAATTATATTCCAGTAGTGGTTCTTTCTTTGCTTTCTTACCCCATTTACTTCCAACACTGTCTCCCACCACTTTCTTCAATTCTTTTGAAGATGATAGCAGGTTCTTTCCACTTGTTGCTGCCGTAAATGCGTTTATTCCAAATGACACCAGATTCTTAGCTGTATCTTCTGAGAATAACTTGCCATTTATCATATTTTTGACTATCGCTTTGGCATTGTTAACGCCTCCGATTGCCGCCTGTGTAAATGTTGCCGCGTTACTTACCACCTTGCATACTGTACTTACTATTTTAGCTGCTGTGGTTATTTTCGCTGCTGTCATTATTCCCGAAGCAATATTTCCTATCATCGGTAATGCCGACATCATCGACAGCACTGCCATTCCATACTCACCGTCGTGTGCATACCATATGGCATTGGCTATATCAAATGCCTCTCCGATTACAGGTATCAGTCCCAAACCATTTAATATGGTATGTCCTAAATTCTTCCAGTTGAGTCTGTCAAGTGGTGACAATCCGAATGGATCTGTCAGCTTTATAGGATTACCCTGGACATAACTGTATCTGTTAAGACTCTGGCTTACATTGATACTTCCATGTACTACGTCCTGATTGATGAATCGCTTGATATTGACATTATAATATCTTGCTCTCATATAGTAAAGACCATTATTATCTGTCATTACACCTAGCTGACCATTATATAAGAATGGTGTTATCTTAGTATCTCCACTTAGAACTTCACCATAGGCACCATATTCATAGCTTTGGATTACATTTCCGTTATTATCAGTTAACTTTGTGGTACTTCCAATATTATTGTAATGATAGTATGTTGTACCATCTGCATCTTTACCTGATGATTTGTTCGATACTAAATCTTGCACTTTATTATCGGTTGTTATACTGTCTGCTTCATCACCACCATCATCAATATAACTGTATATCAGGCCATTGCCATATACATAGACTGTATGTGTCTTCTTTCCGTCATTAGTTTTCTCATATGATTCTAATACCTGTGACATTTCGCCTGCCACATCTGTCACATATGTAATCTTTTTATCAGTTGTTGTTACTGATATTCTTGTGTTTTCGGCATCGTAGTCGTATGTTACATTTCCTGCACTGATAAGTCTGTTTCGGCTGTCATATGTAAGGTTACACATTTCACCATTCACAGGACCATATAACATATTTCCGTCTTTGTCATATTTTATCTTTTTATTATTATAGCTTATAAGACGGTTTGCACTGTCATATTCCATTTCTAATGAAGTAGTTACTGTTTCACCATCAGATGTTACGATGCTGTTACTTTCTGCTGCAAGTTTCAATGCTGTCTTGTTAGCAGTATCCGGTACAGGCAATGTGTAATTATTATCCTCTGTTAAACCATTGGTTGTTTCAGATTCATTTTTTACCGATGTATCGACTGTTGATTTGTCTGATGTATCAGCTGTTACATCTACAACACCTACGATATTTCCTCTGACATCGTATTTATAATGATATTCGTTGATGACCTCACCTGTGGCAGTTTTAATATCCTTTTTAGAGGTCAGTAAACCAATCTCATTGTATTCACAATGCTCTTTTGTTCCGTTTGGTCTTTCTGTATCTGTCAGATTTCCTGTTTTATCATATTTATAGTAAGTTACTCTGCCTTTGCTGTCTGTTACTGTCGCTATCTGACCGCTTGCATAGTATGTATAGCGGATTGTTTCTCCGCCCGGATATGCTATTGTAAGTATGTTGCCTAATTCATCATAGCCGTATCTGATTGTTTTGCCATTTGCATCGGTGTATGATGTTACTCTGTTCCGATTGTCAAATGTTCTCTTAATGACTTTGACATTTTTATCTGATACCACCTGTATATTGCCTGTGGTATTCTATTTTTTCTCCTCTGTTTCTTTTAATACATTGCCGTTTTTATCATATTCATATGTTATCCTGCCTGTTTCATCTTCCTTTGATGTTATTCTTCCAATGGCATCATATGTATATTTTGTCTTTTGATTTCTTCCGTTTGTACTTTCCGTAAGAAGTCCTGTTGCATTGTATTCATTTGTCTTTGTTACGCCTATGGCATTTGTCTCTGATACCGGTCTGCACATCTTGTCATAAGTGTAGGTTGTTGTTCCTCCATTTGCATCGGTTACCGTTGTAACATTTCCTATGTTATCATAAGATGTTTTAGTGATTCCGTCTAATGGGTCTGTTACTTCTATAAGTCTGCCTGTTTTATCATAATTATATGAGGTTGTTACGCTGTCTTCTGTATTAATGTATTTATTCTCTTTTATGAGGTTATTGGTATTATTATACTCATATGTATTTTCATGACCTGCAGCATCTATTGTCTTTATAAGATTATTGTTTATGTCATATTCATAACGGGTTGTATGTCCTTCTTCATCTGTTTCCCTTATAAGATTGCCAAGTCTGTCGTAACTGTATGTCTTTGCATTTCCTGCTTCATTTATAGTTTTAGTAAGACGTGATAAAGCATCATATTCATATGAAATGGTTATCTTACCATTTGCCTTAGTCTCTGTACTTACTGATATTAATCTTGACAATGCATCATATGTATTAGTCATTATGGTTCCATCTGGTAATGTCTTTTCGATACAGTTACCGTTTGCATCGTATTTGTATGAGGTTGTGTTACCATTTTTATCTGTTGTGCTTAGTAAACGTCCGTTTATGCCATACTCGCATTTCTCTGAATTGCCTAATGCATCTCTGGTCTCAATAATTCTTCCCATTTCATCATATCGATATGTTTCTGAATTATTCTGTGAGTCTGTTTTTCTGATTAATTTCCATGTGCTGTCATATGTGTAAAGTGTACGACTATTATCAGGATATATTTCTGCATATAATTTCCCATTTGGATAATATGCATATTTTATCTTGTCACCTGCTGCATTGGTTTCGCTTATCTTCTGGTTAAGTGCATCATATTCATAAGTTATTATATTGCCTGACTCATCTGTTTCACTAAGCATATTTCCTTCGGCATCATATGTATAACTTAATTCAGTACCATCAGGTTTAATTATCTTAGTGTTTCTTCCATTTGAATCATATTCATATCTTATCTTTCTGCCGTCAGGAGTAATGTCTGCCGTCTTATTTCCGATAATGTCATATTCATATGTTGTAGTCTGTCCTGCTTCATTAGTCTCTGTAAGAACATTTCCATATTTATCATATGTATATGACTTTGTTCCTCCGATAGCATTTGTCTTAGTTAATGTTCTTAACAAGGCATCGTGTGTATAAACGGTAGTGCCTCCAAGGGCATCTGTCTCACTGACCACACAGCCTGTTCCATCATAAGTATATGTTTTCGCATTGCCATTATAGTCTGTAGTCTTTACTAACATTCCTTCGGCATATTCATATGTTGTACTTCCGATACCTTCTATGGTCTTTCTTAATACCTGTGCATAATCATTATATTCATATGTAGTTACGCATCCTGCATAATCTGTAGTTTTAATAAGCAGATTTCTGTCATTATATTCGTATGTGGCAGTATTTCCATTAGCATCTGTTGTTGATGTTACATTGCCATTATCATCATAGGTGAATTTAAGTTTATTACCACTCTGGTCTCTGACTGATATCTTTCTGTTATGGCTGTCATACTCATTGATGACTGTTCCATCTAATGCATCTTTTTCAAATATCTGATTGCCATTTTCATCATAGCCCATCTCCGTAACATTTCCATTTGTATTAACATTCTTAATGGTTCTTCCATTGGAATCTAATACTACTTCACCGACATTGCCTAAACTGTCATAGGCTTTCACAATAGTATTTTCACCATCATTTTCATATGTCATCTTAAGACTCTGCTTACTCTCATCAGCATCTGACTGTTCTATTACTCTGCCTTTTTCATCATAAATATTTTTAACATATGTAACGTTTTCACAATCTGTCTCGCTTATAATTCTGTTTTCTGCATCATAAGTAAATGTAGTGGTTTCTCCCATTACATTTGTATAGGTCATAAGCTTTCCGTCCTGATATGTGAATGTCGATTTTCTTCCATTATCATCTGCAACAGATGTAATTAATCCCTCAGAATTATAGTTAATTATAATTCTCTTTCCACTTGCCTCCTCTGTAATTATTTTCTGTGTATTTCCATATGTAATATATCTGTTTCTTCCGTTAGAATCAGTTATCTGTGTGTTTCTTCCTGATTCATCGTATAGATATATTTCCTTTGTCGGTGTAATTACCTTATATGTACCATCAGCTTCTTTAAACAGCTTATACTCCTTTGTTAATTCTGATATCGGTATATATTCACCAACATTTGAATTCTCTTCAAGGAATATTTCATCATCAACCACCTTGCCATAATAGGTTCCATCTGCCATTTCCTTATTAATAAATGCACCTGTTATGCCTGATGTAAGATTTAGTGATATAACATTATTTTTATCCTCTATTGATGTCTCTAAATTATTATAGAATCCATATCCGTTTTCGCCTTTTAATGTTGAAAGTCCGGAATTATATTCAAGGTTAAATGCTAACTCTGAAGCAGCATTTACACTCATAGGTGTCATACTGTCCGTAAATGCACCTGTGCTTAAATCTACAGGGTCACCGAAATAATTCTTAACCTCTACCTGTTCTACTATCGTTTTGGAAATATGACTGTCTATAGGATGTACTTCTATTGTTACACCCTCTATATCACCAAATGCCTCTACTAATGATTCTATCAATGTATAATATTCTTTATCTTTATCACCAGAGCCTCCAAACTTAGTAAAATATGTTCCATTTACTGCCTGTCCCGAATATAATACCGGTATTCTAAACGTATCTCCTCCTTTTAGTACTGTTGCACTTGTGTAACCTGATGGTGCTGAGATTATATTTGAGCTTCCTCTATGAACTGTTTCGTTTTTATCTTTATCTATGACTAACGTATCACTTCTGGAGGTTTCATAATGATACGGTGGCATTGATGTATGGAAGTTATACAGGTCTTTTCCTGATGTGTTCTTAATCTCGAACTGTATATAATAATTCTCGTCTATATATGCATCTTTTTCCGGATATATGGATACAACTATTCCCTCTCCTTTGGTTACTTCGAATTCTTTCTCTGTTTCAAAATGTGCATATATATTTCTGTTAAATGGAGACAATTTACCTGTGAAATCTGCCTCCAGCTTATATGAGCCTGATTTATCCCCTTTTACAACCCATGTCGCTGTCTTCTGCTGTTGTCCCATAATATTACCCATATCATATGTCAATGACTGTTTGTCCTTAGTCACTGCTAAAGATACTCCATCCGGTAATTTTAATTCTGCTTTTGATTCTTTTATAACATATTTTGTCTCTGCTGCATTCAGTATATTCAAATCCACACTATACATATCTTTAAGCCAGCTTACTGTATTAGACGTAGACACTATTGCAATTATAGGCTGGTCTTTCTCTAACAGTTTAGCTTCCGGTACGGGTTCTTTTGCCGGCGTATGTGTTCCTGATGAAGTTGACTCTGGCTCCTTCCATTCTCCATGGAAATCTAATGCATTACCAGGTGTTTCTGATATTCCGCCTCCGATATACTGTATCTGGCGTGGAATAGGCGATTTAGCCAATTTAACAGTTATGGTAAACGCAAATGAATTGATATTATCAGGATCTGATACATCTACTCCTGCATCTATAATCTCCTGTAATGTCATTCTCTTAACATCAAGATTACCAACTACAATATTACCCTCTTCAAGCTGTAGATTAATTTTCTTCTTCTCATATCTGTCTATGACTACTGTAGTGTCTGCCGGTAAATATTTATCATAATAAGCAGCTATCTCATATACACCCTCTGCACCTGCTATTTTTATCTCGCCTTTAGCATCTGCACGCATTGTATCTATGCTGCCATCAGGTGATTTTAAATATATATCTACATATGGCAATGGTATACCATTTTTATCTGTTACATTTATGGTTGCAGTTCCACTATTTTCATTATTAAGGACTTTTACCGTTGTCTCAGCACTTGAAGTATTTCCTGCCGCATCTTTAACGGTCAGTTTTACCGTATATACACCCTCTTTATTATATGTGTATACAGGCATAACTCCCTTTAATACGTCACCATTTCCCATACTCCATGTATAATCTGTTATTCTGACATTGTCGGTCGATGCACCGCCATCTAATGATATTTCGAAGCCTGTCAGCGTACAGATATTCTCTGTGATTATGGCTACAGGTGCTTCTGTATCCTCATCTGTAGCATATGATGTAACAACCTCTGATTCTGAATAGTTGCCATATATATCGTAAGCTAATACCTTATAACAATATATTCTGCCCGGTACTGCTGTTTTGTCTATGTATTTTCTGGCACTAGTAGTAGCTATACAGCTATATCCGCCTCCTGATACATCAGCCTTATATATTTTATATTCTTTAAAATCTTCTGACTGTTCGCCTGTAATTGCTACTTCTATCTTATATCCTCCCGGAGTACACTCAATTACAGGTGTATCAGGTGGTGTCGTATCTATAGTATAGCTGACTTCTGTATATTCACTGTAATTTCCGAACTTATCTGTTGCAGATACTCTGAAATCATATTTTCCCTCTGTAAGTCCCACTTCTTTTGGCGAGAACTGTACATATACACTTCTTTCATTTTCTTCTAAATATGTCTTAGTATATATCTTATTAAATAAGCCTGCATCATCAGCCTCTTTCTTACATTCAACCACTACCTCCTGAATGGCAGAATTATCAATTGCTACTATGTTAATATTTCCATTTAATCCGATTACCGAATCTGTCTTTGGAGAAATGCCTTTAATCACAGGTGCCTCAGTATCCTCATCTGCTGTAGCAGATACTATTTCACCATATTCGCCTGTGTTTCCTGCGATATCTGTTGCTGCTACCCTATATCTGTATGTATGTCCCGGAATTACATTATTATCATAATAGTCTGTGTTTGTACATTTATCTGATATGTTATAAAAGGCTCCATCCTCACCATCAGCTCTGCTGACAACGTAGCAGGCAGTATCTCCCTCCTGACCGTCCCACGATATATTAACATATCCTTTTTCACCATATGCTTTCATGTTCTCTGGTCTGTCAGGTGCTGTTCTGTCAATTATATATTTGACAATTACTTCATTACCACCTTCTAATAAGGCATTTTTATTTCCTGACAAATCATATGCCTGGAATCTCACATATACTTCGCCCTCCGGAATATCTGCAGTATTCCATACATACTCAATAGTTTCATTACATAATTTTTCCTTTGTCTCAATGCTTGCTAACTTAACATAATTTATACCATCCACAGAGTATGCAAATACTCCATTTTTCACTCCATCATTATCTGATACAGACATTGACAGCTCAATTGTATCTCTATATCTTGACTGTATTGGAAGTATACTGTTAATTGATGGTGAAATCTCATCACTTATGGTTGTAACAGTTATTTCATCAGATGGTATTCCCCGGTTACCAAGCCTGTCATATCCGACTACTCTGAATGTATAAGTTTCTTCAGGTATTAAATTGTTCACATTATAGCCTAATACATCTTTTACAGTTCCTATTCTCACGAATTCATCTGTATCAGGATTAACTAATTTCTCCACAGCAAAATATGCTAAGTCATCTGCCTTAACATCTTTCCATCTTAACTGTACACTTGTTGCCTTTATGGTATGCTTATCTAATTCTATTTTCTCTATACCTGTATTATCTGTTGTATATCTTCTGGTATATAACTCTGTACTTTCATTCCCTGCAATATCCATTGCAACTGCAGATAATATATATACTCCATCTTCTAATTTCGTGGTATCAAAATTAAATGCAGCCACACCGTCTACACATTCGCTTGTACCTATCTTCGTTGTTTTATTATCATCTTCCCTGTTATAATAGAGTGTAATCTGCTTAACTTTCACATTATCTGCTGCAGTAACACTTATTTCTTTCACTCCTGCTATCTCTTTATCATCAGGTGTTATTCCCTTAATAACAGGAGGTATGTTATCCCTTGTTGTCTGTATTGTTACTGATTCAGTAATACTGCTTTCATTATTATATTTGTCATATGCTGATATTGCATATTCATATATTTTGCCCTCTTCTACATTTTTATCACTATATCCGGTCTCGAATTTGCCTGGGATTTTCACATATTGTTTAAATACATTATTATCTTCTGTCTTCCTGTACACTACATAACCTTCGCAGTCAGCACTTACCGATGGTGTAAAATGCAGTATATTAACACCGTCTTCACTCTTAACTGTCAGATTCTGTGGTTTCTCCGGTGCTGACTTATCAATGATATATGTAACTGATTTAGTAGAACTGTTACCATCTTCATCATATACAGTAATCTTAATTTCATACTCGCCGCCATCATTTATGTTGCTTATATCCCAATTGTATGATGCATATAATCTTCCATAAGATTCTCTTGAGAAATGCAATTTATCCGCAATAGTCTGCCATTCACTGCCATTATATCTATATTCTAATGCTGCTGTATAATTTGAATTATTAATATTATTATTTGCATATATGGTTATATTAACTTTATCATTGCCTATAGCACTATTATCGCCAGGTGATATACTCTCAATTGCCGGATTACTCACATATGTTTTTACTACACTGGTTTTATCAGAACGATTACCTGCCCTGTCAACTGCTACTACATAATATTCATATACTGTGTCCTGTTTTAAATCACTGTCTCTGTAATTAATATAATTATCATTTTTACCAGCCTTCAATTCATCTATTTTCTTACCATTACGATATATCTCGTATCTATCAACTCCAAGATTATCTGTAGATGCATACCAGGACATTGATACTGAACTTCCTGTTCTCTTATATATACTGAACCTATAAGGTATGGTAGGCGGCTCATTATCACCCTCTGTCGTAACTGTAAGAAGTGTTCTGTTAGTCGATTTATTATCACAGTAATCATATGCACATACCTCATATGTATAATCTGTTCCCGGCATCAGTTCTATATCTTTATATGTTGTGTTATTAATGTCATCAATTAATTCTCCATCTCTATACAGATAATATCCACATACTTCCATATTATCAGCAGCTTCATCAAATTTTAACGAAATTGTATCCATCGTAATCTCTGTAGCTGCCAGATTCTCTACGTCTGATGGGTTTTCTTTGTCATCATAATCTCTTACTATGGCACTACATAATCTGTTAATGTCAATGTCTGATTCATAACCTTTCTCTAATGCTTTAGTAATTACTAAAACATTAAATAACTGGCTGTTTCTGTAATTATTGACAGTTATCTTCTGTCTTAATTTTCCCTCATTATTGTTTCCGCTTAGTATAGTCTTATGCGTTCCTGTGGCACAAAAGCTCTCAGGCTTGTCACATATGAAATCACCTTTTACTTCCAATGTACCTGCTGACAGTGTTCCTGTACCTGTCTTTGTTCCTATGTGCAGGTCACCCTTTACTAATACATAACCCTGTTCGTTGTCCATATTGAGTGAACAACTATAAACATTATTTTTATCCTCATATCCACTATCTATTATCATATTTCCATTACAGATTAACTGACCTGACTCTGCATTGATAATATATTTGTTAATTATATTGTCAGTCTCTACCATTATTCATATTTAAATGCCCCTGGTTCACGAAGCTTTTAGATATAATTTTACCATTATCAACATTTAGTGTGCCTGAATTATCAAATTCATTTTCAGATATAATTTCTCCATCATTTACATATGTTGTACCTATATTTGTAATGCTGTCAGCCTTTACTGTATATTTGTCCAATTGCACATATCCCATTTCTAACTTGCCTTTAACACAAAGGTTATGTTCTAACTTTTTAATTACAGAATTATCTTGCTGAATGTCTGCTTCTATTATTTCATTCTTTATGCTGCCTAACCCCTGTACTTTTATTAATGGCTGTCCTTTAAGTTTAGCATCCTTTAAATCTATCTCTTCACGAACACAAAATTCATCCTCCAAAGTAATTTCTGTACTGTTTACAATCATTGTTTCAACTTCAGCTATAGTATTTTTATCATTATTAACTTTTTCACCATTAAATGTCAATATGGCATATATATATGCTTCAATATATTTTGCATATTTATCGTTTTCTCTGTGTAATATACTTCCATCAAGATTAACATCTATATATGAATGCCAGCATGATTCTAATATAAGATTTCCCCTTATATCAATTTTCGAATTATCCACTTCATTAGTTTTTGATATATTATTATAAATCGCATTTACTACATAATTACCTTTTACTTCTATTTTTGTATTTTCAACTCTAATATTGTATCCTTGATATAAGTTTTCTTTTATTTCTATACTTGCATCATTACAGATAATTTCTCTATCTTGATACAAGTTTCCATATACCAATAATGAGCAAGCATTTATTTCTAAATATCCACTTACATATACATCTCCATCTATAGCTGTATCATTTGTGATAGTCTCCCCATCATAGATATATCCCACTCTATGCATACCATTTTGTAAATCTGTAATTTTAATTTTACTGCTTATTTTTACTCCATGTACAGAATCATTTAATGATTTTACCATACCAAGATTAGTTGTCTCTTTAGTCCTTATTTCCTGAGTATCTTCTCCTGACATAATTATATTACATAAATCTGTTGTTATAAATTTACTGTTTATATCCATATTTCCTGTTATATTTAATGTTCCCTTATCAAGACATGATAGATTGTCTGATTCATACTTTAAATTTTTACAATTGATAATTGATTTTTCATCTGTAATCTCTATTTGTGAACCATTCTTAATAATCAGTTCTCCTACTGTAACTACACCCCCATTATTTATTAATTTTGATTCCTTACCATTATATCTACTAAGGCATATTTTTTCACCTGCACTTAACGTGCCATCTATGGTAAGGCTCACGCCTGATATCTCTATATTTCTTGCACTTATTTTGCTCTTAATCTTAACATTTCCAGATATTATTATATCACCATTTATATCAATATCTCTTACCAGTTCTATATTATCTTTTACTATTACTTTGCCCGAAATACTATTATTTTCCATACTGGTGGTATCATATACGCATAAATTATTTATATTTGTATCATTACCATATACTTTTCCTGATGCGCCAAAATTGCCCCAGCCATATATATACACACTTTCACATTCACATTCAAGATTAGGTATAATAAATTCAGAATCTGTATCAATTTCCTGTTTTTTAACTCCATTAAGACATAATGTGAGATTACCATCTAATTTAACTTTTTTTCTTTTTTCAATCGTTATATCTCCCTTAACGCTAATCTTTCCATTAAGTTCTGCTATCTCTGTGAAATAATTTTCTCCAATGTATAAATTTCCTGATATACTTATGTTATCAATATCTTTTTCCATAACAAGACTACCACTGTTAAATCTACACTGGTCTTCTATTATCACATTTCCGTTATTCAGGCAAAATGTTCCATCATTCTGTATTAAATCTCCCTTGATTGTTAAGTACCCATTATCTATTTTTGAATCTCCTGCATACTGGCTGAAATCACCATTAATTATTAGTTTTCCATTATTAATATTTACTGTTCCATTGTTATTTACAAAATCTCCATTTACAATTATTGTGTGTCCATTAAGGTCAAGTTCTCCACCTATTAACTCCACATTGTCTAACTCTATATCTTCATTTAGTATCCAGCCATATATTATTTCTGAATTATCTGCATAGATTCTGTTCTTTGTTTTTTCTATATTATTCAGACTGCCACTTACTATATGAACTTTGCCAGTATTGTTATTATTCTTAATTCTTCCAATACTTCCTGATATATTAAGTATCTGATCTGATTTTCCATTTAATATGACCAGTAGCTCATCATCTGTTCCCAGACTAATCTCTGAATTTATATCTCCACCTATCTCAAGTGTACCTTTATACATACTACTAGACTGTGTATCTAAAACATTAAACTTACCATTAACTTTAAAATAATCACTTTCATTATTCATACAGATAGAAACTGGTTCACTACAATAACTATAATAATCCTCTATCATTTGATAATCCCCTTTTACTTCTAATCTTCCACCATTAAAGATTATAGAGCCATCACAATGATAAAATGAACCATTTATTGTCAGCTTATGCCCATTTAGATCAAGATTACTGTCTAGGGCAAAGTCCCCATCTATTACCATATCTCTGTCCAATGTTCCTAAATCATAATATTTAATCCCGTTATATGATGGTGTTGTTTCTTCATAACGTATGTTTTTTATTTCCGTGCCTTCATCTATACTGATTCCATCAATTGATGTATTCTTTACTATCAGATCTGAAATGTTTCCGGAAATATTCTGTGTTTTCCATCCACTTAGAATTACTTTTGCATTATCATATGTATTTATGCTATTATATTTTCCCTTAAGTTCAATAGTTCCATCACAAATGTTTTCAGCAAATCCCAGGTCACATCTGCCATATATGCAGACATAGTCCTCCGGATGACTCATCTTAAGCACAATATTATCTGGAGATGCCCATTGTGTATTAAAATATCCATAAATTATTAGCTTTCCCTTGTTCATTATAATATCCCCGCCGCCGTAATTATACTCATTGACCTCCACATTACCGCCTATTTCAATTATCCCTTCTATTGAAATTGAATTTGCCCTTATATTATTTGCAATATATACATTCTTCGTTATATAAATATCTCCATCCGTACTTATTTCGCCATTATTGAATATATTGTTATCTGTATATATATTTATATATCCCTTAACATTTATCCTGTCATTATCATTGTCCATAATGATATTGCCTTTACCTACATAGTCACCAATATCTTCTGAATATGTTACATAATTAACCTCAACTCTGCCATCAACATTTAATGTACCGCCATTAATTCTAAGGCTTCCATCTGTTACATTGACATTTCCTTTAACATAAAGGGTATGTCCATTAAGATTAACTTCTCCACCACTTATATATAAATCAGTCTCTATTACCTCATCTTTGTCAAGTGTCCAATTATGAACATAAACATCTTCTTTCTTATCTATATTACTTCTATCTTCTCTTCTGATGTTTCCATTAACCTCACATTTTATTGTCTGATTATAATTCTTCAAAAATATCCCCGCATCACTACTATTATAACTAACAAGATTATCTATTATTATATCAGAGGTTATTGTCTGAAGCCCATCTCCTCTCAGATTCATTGTTAATGCATCACTAAATTGCACATCTTTTGCAGCAGTAAAATCTCCATACAAATCAATTCGTCCGTTTTTAAACTTAAATCTTCTATCATCATTTTCTGAATTACAGGTAAGATTTCCTCTGACAGTCATTTCATCTGTAGAATAAATCATTTTACAACCAGAGTTATTTTCAAAGGTAACATTTCCACCACATTTTAATTTTCCCTTGTTAAATAATAAATATCCTTCTTCTGCATTGACATTTCCATAAACAGTCAAAGTATATCCATTAAGGTCAAGATTTCCTTTCATAATATCAAGATTATAGACAGCCATATCCCTATTCATAGTATAATCTTTATCAATACTTAAATCCTCGGGCATATCAATACTAACATCCTGACTTGTACCATATACACCATTCTCATCTAAATAAACAATTATTTTATATGTATAATGTCCATCAGATTCAGTATTATAGTCAGAATATTCTATATCATTTGTACTGGCAATTATTTTGTTATCTCTGAATATCAGATATGTATAATTCTTTTTATCATTCTGATTATTTCCGTTAATGTCATTCCATTTTAAACAAACTTCTCCTTTGTCACCTATCTTACTCTCAAGTGTTATAATGTTTTCAAATGTTTTTACATTTTCCGGTTGTTCTGCTTCATTAACCACTTCATCCGCATATGTCTTTGAATTATTTTTATTAAAAATTCCTGTATCTACCCATTCACTTACAGGCAGCATAACTACTACCAATACTATTGCTACAATTCTTTTTAATGTCTCTCTTTTCATAACTTTTTCTCCTACTTATTTTTAACAACATATATAAATTTTTATTGCCTATTTTATATCATGATACTCTCATAAGATTTATAAACATTATTATTTTGTATATATACTCATTCATCTTCATCGCTCTGCTATTCACGTTATCTGAAATTTTTTCAAATAACTTCCTTGCCGTCATATATGGCGTACTTGTTGCATTATTATTTACACTGAAGCGATTTGTATTATTTGTTTTACTATCTCTATATGTTTTATTAAGTGTGGTATCATTACCTGTATTCTTTACAACCTTACTGTCTGTTTCACCATTAACAGAATTTTTACTCTTATTATTTTCATTATTCTCATCGTACTGTTTTATAATACTCAAAACACTATTAAATGGCTGATTTAACACATTGTCATTTCTTGCCTGTGTCCGCTTTGTCTTCTCTATTACCTGTTCTATTCTATTTTCAGCATTGTTCTGCTGTTTCTTATCCTCATACTTTTTAGTTGTTTCCGACTCTTTCTTTGTTGTTTCCTGGTTCTTCTTTGTTGTCTCTGACTCTTTCTTTGTTGTCTCCTGGTTCTTCTTTGTTGTCTCTGACTCTTTCTTTGTTGTCTCCGGATTCTTCTTTGTTGTCTCCGACTCTTTCTTTGTTGTCTCTGACTCTTTCTTTGTTGTCTCCGACTCTTTCTTCGTCGTCTCTGACTCTTTCTTTGTCGTCTCCGGATTCTTCTTTGTCGTTTCCTGCTCTTTTTTTGTTGTCTCTTTGTTATACACCTTTACACTAATTAAATTACCATTCTTATCATACTTATATTCTGTATAACTTCCATCATCATGTACAACTTTTACTAATCTGTTTAATTTGTCATACTCATAAGTTTCTGCTGATACACATATCCTTGCAGACACAACAATAATAATTATGACAAAAATCATAATTAATTTCTTATTTTTCATAACTAATCCTCATTTCCGGGTGTCTACCCACTCTCTCCAATGTCTCCTACTTTTCGACATTATTTCCTTGTATATTACCATTTGTCCTTTTTTATGTCAAATAAATTTCAAATCTTTCGTCTTTTTTCCATCATCTGTCACTTCATTTTTCCATTTAATTCGTTGTTATTTACACCGCAGTATGTTATAATATCAGTATAATTTTGTTGCCTTTTTCATATAGTGATTAGTGGTAAAAGTGTACTTTGCACTTAAGTATTATTTTTGAAATTTCAATAATTAGAAACGTTATTTCAGGCAACAAGGAATGGAGGTTAAGTATGGCAAGATTTACATTACCAAGAGATTTATATCATGGCAAAGGTTCTATAGATGAACTTAAGAACCTTAAAGGTACAAAAGCTGTTGTAGTAGTTGGCGGTGGCTCAATGAAGCGCTTTGGTTTTCTTGATAAAGCAGTCGATAATCTTAAAGCTGCCGGTATGGAAGTTGAACTTATCGAAAATGTCGAACCTGATCCAAGTGTTGAAACAGTTATGAGAGGTGCAAAAGTTATGCAGGACTTTGAACCTGACTGGATTGTTGCAATGGGCGGTGGTTCACCAATTGATGCAGCTAAAGCAATGTGGGCATTTTATGAATATCCTGATGTCACATTCGAAGAACTTTGTATTCCTTTTAATTTTCCAACACTTCGTACAAAAGCTAAATTCTGTGCTATTCCATCTACATCAGGAACCGCTACAGAGGTTACTGCTTTCAGTGTAATTACTGACTATGCTAAAGGTATCAAATATCCATTAGCTGATTTCAATATTACACCAGATGTTGCAATCGTTGACCCTGATCTGGCTGAAAAGATGCCTCCAAAACTTACTGCACATACAGGTATGGATGCAATGACTCACGCAATCGAGGCATATGTTTCAACATTACATTGTGATTATACTGACCCGCTTGCACTCCATGCAATTAAGATGATTCATAATGATTTAATTAAATCATATAATGGTGATATGGAAGCCAGAGACAGAATGCATAATGCACAATGCCTCGCAGGTATGGCTTTCTCTAATGCATTACTCGGTATAGTCCACTCAATGGCGCATAAAACAGGAGCTGCATATTCAGGTGGACATATTGTTCATGGCTGTGCAAATGCAATGTATCTTCCTAAAGTAATTAAATATAACTCAAAGAATCCTGAAGCAGCCGTAAGATATGGAGAAATTGCTACTTTCATTGGTCTGAAAGGAGATTCTACAGAATCTTTAGTGGATGCACTTATTAAAGAGCTTAAATCTATGAATGAAGCACTCAATATTCCTAAATGCATTAAAGATTATGAGGGTGGAATAATTGATGAAGCCGAGTTCAATTCTAAATTATCAGATGTTGCTGCTCTTGCAATTTCAGATGCCTGCACAGGTTCTAACCCACGTATTCCAACACAAGAGGAAATGGAGAAATTACTTGATGCCTGCTTCTACGATAAAGAAATTGATTTCTAATGTTATATTTTTAACTAATTTGCAAAAAACTCTTGATAAAATACCGCTATCGTATGTATAATGTCTTTTAATGATGAAATATCAAAGAAAAATATACAGAAAGTGGAGACTATTGAAATGGTAAAAGTAGTTAAATTCGGTGGCAGTTCACTTGCCAGCTCACAACAGTTTAAAAAGGTTGGAGAAATAATCCATGCTGAGGAATCAAGAAAATATATCGTTCCATCTGCACCTGGAAAGAGATTTTCAGATGATATCAAGGTAACAGATATGTTATATGAATGCTATACAGCAGCAGTTAAAGGCAAAGATTACAAACCTTTACTTGAAAATATTAAGAAGAGATACTATGACATTATTAATGAATTAGGACTTGATTTATCTCTTGAGAAAGAATTTTCAATTATGGAGTCAGGTTTCGTTGGTAAAGCAGGTAGAGATTATGCTGCATCACGTGGCGAATACTTAAATGGTATTGTTCTTGCTAATTACCTTGGTTTCGAATTCATAGATGCCGCTGAAGTTATCTTCTTTGATGATAATGGTAACTTTGATGCTGATAAGACTAATGAAATTCTTTCAGAAAGACTTAGCAAAGTTGCATATGCAGTTATTCCTGGTTTCTATGGTTCAATGCCTAACGATACTATCAAGACATTTTCAAGAGGTGGTTCTGATGTAACAGGTTCTATCGTAGCCAAAGCTGTTAAAGCAGATTTATACGAAAACTGGACTGATGTATCAGGTGTCCTTGTTACAGATCCAAGAATTATAGATAATCCTAAGGTAATTAACACAATTACATATAAGGAATTAAGAGAGTTATCATATATGGGAGCTTCCGTACTTCACGAGGATGCTATCTTCCCTGTAAGAAAAGAGGGTATTCCAATTAATATTAAGAATACTAATGCACCATCTGATCCAGGTACAATGATTGTTGAAAGCACTTCTATGAAACCTGAATATACAATTACAGGTATCGCAGGGAAACGTGGTTTCACAGTTGTTACAATTGAAAAAGATATGATGAACTCTGAACTTGGTTTTGGTAGAAGAGTTCTTGAAGAATTCGAGAAGAATGGTGTTTCTTTCGAGCATATGCCTTCAGGAATTGATACTATGACGGTATTCGTTCATCAGGACGAATTCGTAGAGAAGGAACAGAAGGTTCTTGCACAGATTCATAAGGCCGTTAATCCGGATTCTGTTGAACTTGAGGCTAACCTTGCACTTATCGCAGTAGTTGGCCGTGGAATGAAGAATAGTACTGGTATAGCAGGAAACATTTTCTCAGCACTTGCAAAAGCTAAGATAAATGTTAAAATGATAGATCAGGGATCATCAGAGTTAAACATCATTATCGGTGTCAGAAACAGATACTTTGAGGATGCCATAAAGACTATCTATGGAGTATTCGTTCCAGAGGAATAATAAGAAAACAGGGGGA
>OLWB01001879.1_pt1 | contig 18232 bp, 16 predicted proteins | sample 1673331 | NCBI WGS metagenome assembly OLWB01 (sample SAMEA3178943, study PRJEB25190) | human gut metagenome | biome: human gut; feature: human-associated habitat; material: faeces | place: Austria | collected 2013
AGTGATGAAAGAACTGGTGGAAGATTTCAATGCCGCATTAAACAGGGTCAATGAGTTGCAAAGATTTATCTGATGGTGCGGACAATGAAACGATCAAAAAAACCGGAGAATGAATCAAAAACAAGATGAACATTCTAAAGATTACAGATTGTAACCGACAAATACATAAAAGTGGATGTGTCCAAATTCAGTTTTTGGAAATATGAACTTATAATCTGAAATTTGAGCATCCTAAAAGACTAAGAAAGGGTCGTATCATTACTCAATACAGAGCTTGATACGACCCTTTTAAGTGTTATAATTACTATCTGTAACTTTTAGGAGCAGTCATTTTCGTTTTGACACATTGATATGTTTTTAGAACCGATAAGCAGCTCCGAAATTAATAACCCCTTGGTCAAAATCATCAACCAATTGGTATCTGAATTCAACATTCATAGCCCAGTTACGTCCCAAAGCGAATTCCGCTCCGGCTCCGAGATTAACCCCGATACGGAATTCATTATGGTTACCCCCATCATCAACATGGACGTGGTCTCCATCCCAGTCAACATCCAAATCATGCATGTCAAACATCCAGTTGGACATGGTCAGACCAAACAGCGGATAAAGTTTGACACTTTGAGCTACCGGACAAAGATAGTGGAAGTTCACATTTAAATCCAACATACTTACATTGTCATTCTCAAAAAAATAATTGAATGAAGGTTCAATACGGAGAGGATTAGTGATATTGTACTGGTATTTAATTCCCAATCCAGCACTTTCAATTTCTGTTCCGTAACTTAATCCAAATCCAATTGCCTGTCTGCCTTTTTGAGCGTAGGTACTGCTCAACATGACAAACATCAGTCCTAAAAAAATAAAGATCTTTTTCATTTTTAAAAATATATAAGTGTGTTAATCGTCTTCATCGTCATCATCCCAATCATCATCATCATCGTGCCATTTATGATGTTTATGACGCTTGTGTTTTTTATAATGCTTGCGATGATGCTTATCATGATGGTCACAATAAGAGCAATAATGTTCACGCCAGCATTCGCTATGATAACGAATCCTGTCATAAAATGGATCATAGTACATCGACCCTGGTTTTATGCCTATCTCTACCAATATACGATTCCAGCCATTCCGGTGGTAACGCTTGTAATAGTCACACACCTCCCGCATATGCCTGCCGGAAGTCTTTGCTATTTCAAGAGCCAAACCGACATTCCCCCAATTACTACCACATCTTCTGTAATAATCATCCAATAATTGATTAGATATATTATATTCTACGCATAAACGTTTCCGATAGTCGGATAACTCCACAGCTGCATACTTGTTCGCCCTGCCTATGAACAGAGAAAGCCTGTCTTGTGCAAACATGGAACAAGAAATGACTATAAATAATAACAGTACTTGAATTCGTTTCATATTAAAATCTGGCAATAAAACTATTGAAATTGCAAATATAGATATAAAAAAGCAATACACAATTTTTTATGGAGAATTTAGATACTGTCTAATTTTACATTTTGATAAAAAAACTACTTCTTTTTTCCTTCCCAATGATTGTTTTAAATGGTTTCTTGCTGGCAATAATGATAAAATAACCTGCATACATGATGGTAAAGCGGCCTTTATACTATTTTCTGAATGTCTCTAACTTTTTCAACTACCTTACTGCTATTTTCTTACTTTCGCCAAGAACTGACATCGGTTGTGAAAATTATAATAAAACCCCTCTCAAAACCGTGCAAACCAGCACAGACTAGAGAGGGGGGTATGAAAGAGTTTGCTTAGAATTTATATCCTAAAGTAATGCCTATATTTGCATTATGGGGGGCATCGCCATCCATTACCTTGCAAAAACCAAGTTGGGTATCAAGACCTACGAGAATCTTTCCGAACTCCACACCCAGACCGATGTTCCATCCTGCATCAAATCTGTTGTAATCCAGTCCGTCATCACCGAATGTGTCTATTTTGTCATCACCATTAATATGGATGCCTCCAACGGATGCGTCACCATCGAATTTAGCCTTACCACCTACTCCGCAAGCCAAATAAGGGCCTGTCGCGATGACAAGGTTGGTGTTATCTGCAATATTAAAACGAAACTGTACGTTAACAGGCAATTCAAGATAGAGCTGGTTAATTTTCACATCAGCATCAGCATCTATTATATTTCCGTCAAATCCACTTGAATATTTTGCCCCCCTTTGCGAAAAAAACAATGAAGGCTGTAAAGATATCATATCATTAAACTGATACTCCATCCCCACTCCGATACGTGCTCCGGGTTTAAATTCGGAGTGATCTGAATTCTCACCAATATAACTACTAAGGTTAAGACCAGCCTTTACATTAAAAGACACCTGCGAAAATCCCATAGTACAGATTAACGCAAACAATACGGTTAAAATACTTTTTTTCATAATCATAAGTTTTGATTAAAGATTATTTATTTTATCATTGCTTCAACAATGACAATGCAAAGATATAACAATTATAAGTTCGTTGTCACCTCAAGCAGACTTTTGTTATGCACATTCTAAAGACTATATGGTTTATTTTTAAGAATCCAAAGTTTTTCATATAACTATAGAAATTATCTATAAGAAAAGAATATACTCCCCAACAGTTGTTTTTGGGGAACTTTATTATCATCTATTCTCCTCTTCCTTATTGAATTTCTCTCTTTGTTCCTTCTTTTGTACGATATTGATAAAAGAAGAACTAATGATACCGATCGGAATAGCTACCATTGTCACACCTACCAGACAAATAATACAACCCAATAATTCCCCCAAAAAGGTAATGGGATAAATGTTACCATATCCGACTGTAGCAAATGTAATAATGGTCCACCAGATTCCGTCACCGATATTTTTAAAGACTTCAGGTTGTGCATTCCTTTCAATATAGTACATCAAAATGGCGGAAAAGCAAATTGTAATAAAACTAGCTGTGTAGACTGTTTCAAGTTCTTCTCTGGCAGAAGCAAGAGCCATACCGATAATTCGGAAGTTCAATCCGACTTCAGTCGAACGCCATCCCACAGATAGAAGATCTTTATCTATAACATCCACAGCTATATGGGTAAGTTTGCGTCCTCAATTATCCTCATTTACCCAAAAGAGAAAAGAAGGCTCTATATCCAAAAACAAATCAAAATTGTCAGACAGCCCCATCTTCCACTTCTATTCTATGGATATGTCGATACTTTGTGCCTTGATATCAGTACTAGCATCATTGGAGATATTTGTCAATTTCACTCTACGTTGTACATACAATAAAGAAAAACCAAGGTTATTCCATAGAAATCGACCTGATAAAATAAAAGGAAACCACCAGTACATATCTGCCCATGGTGGTTTCCTTGTCAATCTAAATCACAGCTTGTAAATCCGTTGTCACTACATTTACCATCCCGGATTCTGTGGTAACAATTGCGGATTTCTCTGAAGTTCTCCAGTCGGAATCGGATAAAGGTACATCTTGTCTTCCCAAGTACGGCTTTTTCCTGCCTGATATGAAAGGTCGGGATTTGTGTAGTTGGGATATACAATGGCCAGATTACCGTCTGGTTTTCTTTTCCCCACATAAGTCAGTACATTATTGAGCACTTTACCGGCTTTCCAACGTTTCAGGTCATTGAATCTGAAGCCTTCTCCTGCCAACTCAATGCAGCGTTCACGACGGATCTCTTGCAAAATAGGACTCAGACTGTATCCCCAGTCCGGCCATTTGGGATCGGTAAAGCCTACATTTACTGTCAGGTGAGGCATTCCAACACGGTCTCTTAATTGGTTGACAGTTCTATCCAAATCCGCATTGGTGATGGTATTCAATTCCGCTTTTGCTTCCGCATTGATCAGCAGGGTTTCTGCATAACGGTAAGCGATGCCATCGAAGGAGCTTTTCATATACAACGCCTGTGAGTATATGGGATTGAATCCTTTGATAGGTCTGTATCCTGTGAAACAGTGCTGGGTGATAAACTCATCTTCATTCACTACAAAAGTAGAGTCCTTCAGGTCATCTGTCACGTTTGTCGGAAAATCGTTGGTGAGGATCAGCTGCTTCAGACGGGGGTCACGGTTGGCCGTTTCCTTTCTCATTGTTTCATCGCCTAAATATTTATTACTTAGTGAAATGGGAAGCCCGTCCGAACAAAGGAAGCTTTCTACAAAACTTTTGGAGAAACCGCATCCGGCCTCACGTCCTGCAGCTGCCATGTTGTGTTCAAGTATGTTCGTCTTATAATCCACGTAGAGGACGGCCTCTTTCAGGTCACTCTTGTCGTCTATGCGGTACATATTGAAATAGTCTTCTTGTGGATGGCCCGTATTATAGATTTCATATCTTCCTGATGTGATAAGCTTGTCACTTTCAGTTGCAGCCATTTGCAACCACTTTTCTGCTTCTGAGGCATATTCCAATTCATCATGGTATTTATAATGGGTACCTTCATTCAGGCAGAAACGTGCCTTTACGTGTCTGGCTATGTCCTTATTCAGGCGGTTGGCTTCTTCACTGCCTGCTTCCGGCAGCCATTGGATGGCGAAATCCAGGTCTTCGATGATTTTTTGGAACACTTGGTTTCTCTTCATTTTCGGACCGTACAGTTCCTCGCTGTCCACATTCAGGTCAACTTCCAGCCAAGGCACATCTCCCAAAAGTTGAATCTTGTTGAAATATTCCAGCGCACGGAAGAAACGCATTTCGGCTACATAAATGTTGACATCCGCTTCGGCAGCCTGCACACTCTGATAATGTGTCATGAAATAATTGATGTTTCGAATGTTCTGCCAGTTTGATTTTTGCCATACGCCACCTTCTGTAGGTACAACATATTGTCCCCATAGGAAAGAATTGATATTGTTGGGGACCTGAATGTCACTGTCCGTGTCATCCAGAACACTGACTCCTCCCGGTATCAGACCATAAAAGGCATTGGCATAGGCTTTCAGGTCATTGACAGATACCCAAAAACTCTGGTCGTTCAAATTTTGCGGACCTCTTTCCAAAAAAGAGTCATTACAGCCTGTCAGAGACAGGGCAGCCGCCATATAAAGTACATATTTCAGTTTCATAAAAGTTTTGTGTTAAGATTAGAATACAACATTAAGTCCCAAAGCCAGCGATTTCTGCTGCGGATACTTGTATGGATCGTCCAGTTCCGGGTCAAATCCTTCCGGAGTATGCTTGAAGGTCAGCAGGTTCTCTCCGGTGAAATATACGCGGCATTTCTGTATTCCCCATTGTTTCGTCAGGGAAACAGGCAGGGTATATCCGAAAGACAATGATTTGAGACGCAGGTAGGATGCGTCAAGCAGATAGCGTGTCTGGTTTTGACCTAAAGCCTGGCTGCCGTTGAAACGTGCCACCGGAAGCCAGCCCCCTGCATTGTCTTCACGCCAGTAATCGTTACCTACAGCTGTAGGAACCTGCCACATGCTTCCGTATTGCCATTTAAATGTATAGGGGAGCATCAGGTCACGTTTTCCGACACCCTGGAAGAATATTCCTAAATCAAAGCCCTTCCAGTCCGCCGAGATATTGAATCCGTAACGGTAACGCGCCTTGTTGTTACCGATAATCTTCATGTCACCCGGCTTGTCAACCGTATTCTCTCCATAATCCACGACACCGTTGCCGTCAATATCCATAAATCTGATATCACCGGGCACCTTACTGATTCCGCCGTCCAGTTTGGACTGGTCAGGAGCCGAAGCTATCTCATCGGCAGACTGGAACAGGCTGGATTCATATCCCCAGATGTCACCGACTATCTGTCCTTCATAATATGGAGAAGACAATGACTTGGTCGGATTGTCATATTTGGTGATTTCCGCCCGGGTGTCAGAAAGATTGAATCCCACACTGTAATGCAATCCGTTGTCCAGCTGGTCATTCCAGGTCAATGCCAGTTCCCAACCGCGTGTTACCATATCGGCGGCATTCTCCAAGGGCTCACTCATACCTAGGATATTAGGCAATATTCTACCCGGTCCCAACATATCGGTTGTTTTACGCTGGTAATAGTCGAATGTACCCTTCAAACGGTTCTGCAGGATGACAAAGTCAAGCCCCAAGTCCCACTGGGTAACCTTTTCCCAGGTAACGGTATTGCTTACAAGACCACCGGGCAATACATATTGGGGCTGTTTTCCCCCCATGATATATCCCAAGGTACCTGTCCCATAATTGGACAGATAAGCGTACCACCCATTATCCAAAGCCTGGTTTGCCAGACTACCGTAAGAGGCTCTTATCTTCAATTCATCAAAAAATCCGTTAGTGGTTTGTTTGAACCAGCTTTCTTCCGATAATTTCCAGCCCAAAGAGAAGGAAGGACTAAATACGGAACGGTCATCTTTCGGGAATTTGGACGACAAGTCATAACGGCCGTTCACCTCCAACAGATAACGGTCCGCAAAACTGTAGTTTACACGGAAGAAACCGCTTCTTGTGGCCCAGCTGTCATCCGAGTTGCCCACATATTTCTCTCCGGTAGCGGCGTTCATTGAGGGAAGGTCATTGGAGATAAGCTCATCCCGGCTTGCCGAGAAGCCACGGGTATGCTTGGTTTCCTGATTGTAACCGGCCATTACTTTAAAATAATGTTTGCCCAAAGTTAGTTCATAGTCACCGAACAGGTTGAAAGCGTTGTATGTGTCATTGGCCTGGCTTTCTGACACGCCGCTTGGCCTGGAGTGTTGGAAAACCTGTAAGAATTTGCCATCTATACCGTATTCGTTGAATGTTTTTCTGTGTACCTTGCCATGTTCCGCATAATAGTTGAATGTATAGTCCATGTTGATTGTCAGTCCTTTCAATGGGGTAAGTTTCAAGGCAAGGGTGTTCCAGAAGTCATTCTTCGTGGTCTTACGTGAACCCATCTCATCCAAAACTGCGGCAAAGTTGGTGTAATTACCTTGACCTGACCAGTTACCATCAGGATGTTTTACAGGCATGAGAGGTTGTGTGTCGTTACCGATCCATGACTCTCCGTGCACGGCATCCTGGGCAAGTCCGTCCAGTTCGGTACGGATATAGCTTGTCTTCATGGATACGTGCATCCAGTTGTTGATGTCATAATTGATATTGTTCACCATATTGAACTTACGGAAGCCCTCATCCCCGTAACGCATCAGTGATCCCTGGTCCATATAACCCACCGAGGTATAATAAGTGGCCTTGTCGCTACCACCGTTAATATTTACATTATACTTTTGGACAGGGTAAGTTTTCTTATACATCTCTTTCATCCAATCCGTATTTCCGCAATAGGCATATTTGCCGGCCTGACAGTTTCCGTACTGCCAGCTGCTGGGGTCCTTTGCCACAAAGACCGGAAGGTTGTTGACCGGATCATAGAAATAAGCCTCTATATGCTCCATTTCCTCCTGACTGAGCAGGTCACGGCCGCTGGTTGTATTGTTTGCGGCGTTCATCCAGTGCGCATATTCCATGGAATTCATATATTCCGGACGGGTTGTCGGGCTGTTGAATGAGACAGATGCATCGAATGACACTTGTGTAGGCATATTCTTGCGGCCGCTCTTGGTTGTGATAAGGATAACACCATAAGCGGCACGGGCTCCATAGATAGAGGCAGAAGCTGCATCCTTCAATACAGATACGCTTGCCACATCTTGCGGATTGATCAGGTTCGGGTCCATCTGTACTCCGTCAACCAAAACCAGCGGGCTACCACCGTTAATGGACGTTTCACCGCGGACATTGAAGCTTGAGCCTTTTCCCGGCTGTCCGCTGGTGGTGATGTTCAAGTTAGGGATTGTTCCTTGCAAACCTTGTCCCAGATTGACGATGGGACGGTCTGCCAGCACTTTGTCATCGACGGCAGAAACCGCACCGGTCAGATTGGCTTTCTTGACAGTCGCATAACCTACAACAACAACCTCGTCCAAGGTCTTGCTGTCTTCTTTCAGTGCTATTTTCAAGGGCTTGCCCTCCCATATGATTTCAGAGTTCATATAACCCACATATGAAACGACAATGACATCACCCTTCTTTACGTTTGGAATACTGAAATCTCCGTCCAGTCCCGTTATTGTTCCGTTCGTTGTCCCTTTGACAACAACAGACGCACCGATGACGGTTTCACCGTTCTGATCCACAACCACTCCCGTACAAGCATTGTCCTGTTGTACAGAATGCATTTCTACAGCCGCTGCATGAGGGGCGGCCTGAACATATCCGGTAGAAAAGCCGGATAAAAGTAACATAGCGCTTACTAACTTTAGTCGCTCTTTTTTCATAGCTTTAATATTTGAAGATGTGTTTTATGACTTCATCTGTGATTTTTTATTCTGGCTTTAAGGGAAGTTCTTAATTATAAAAAAATAAATCAATAAGTTAATGAATTCCCTCTTTTTTAAAGGTTCTTTTGTTTTTGGGTGTAAAAGTATTAATATTATTTTAAAATGCAATGCAATGTTTATAAGATTTTTTCAAAAAAAATATCGTTTACGCAAACGGTTAAGTTAATTCTTACATTTATGCCGGCGAGATGAAATTTATCTGGCAATAACCTGAATTACTACTGTCTAATAAAAGTTGACTAATCGGTCTTTGAATTTATTGAAATACAGTCTTTTAAACAGTATTTTAAAATGAAACGGATTTTAATTCGTAGCTTAGCGGTCAAATTGAAGACCGCTTATGAACCAAGATAAATACGTATTCTCTTAATTTACCGCTTTTCTGAACAGAACTCAGTTCAACAATCACTATTCTCAATAATGTCCATAATATCTCTATATCCCAGGGAACTGGAGTTGACAGTAGCATTCAACGAACCTATCACGGGAATATTGGCTCAGTAGATTTTTAGTGGGGATTATTTTTTATGCTCGTGAAGTATTGCTTACTTCGCATTATAAAAAACGATTATTTGAACATGCTAGCCAGCCTTGTGTTGCCGGCGCAGATATTAGATTACTTTCTTATCTCTGGAGTCGAACAAACCTCTCAAGAGATTCATATCAGTCTGGATGAAAAGATGAATCCCGAGTTAAGCAATAACATACATTTTGAGTCCAAAGGTTTTATGGAAGCTGTAAATGTGACAGACTTTCCCATACGGGACCATAAGGTAATTCTCAGGATCAGACGTCGTCGTTGGACAGACTTGCGCACAGGCAAAAGCTTCAGCATTCCCATCGACCTCGACATCGTGGCCAAGGGAACCAGATACTCCAAAGAATTTGGAGCTTTTTTAAAAGAAACGTATGGAGACATCCCCGGTGACCTGCCGTACGCTTGAGGAATTCTACCATATAGATGGTCATACATTCGAAAAACAGTATAAGGAGGTACTCAGCGGATATCGTAATTGGGAACAGTTATCTCATGCCGATGAATGGATGCTGTTTCCTGAGAATATAGGACCGCATCCGGCAATTGACGAGACCTCACTCTCCAACGGTGAACTTTATACCTTTGTAACCAACCGTGATGCCTGTACGAGAGAGTGTTCCCTGGTAGCTGTCGTGGCAGGAACTAAATCAGAGGACGTAATAGCTGTACTGCAACGAATTGACGAAAAAAGTCGTTATGCCGTTAAAGAAGTGACTCTTGACCTTTCAGACTCCATGCGCAAGATTGTACGGACTGCATTTCCTAAAGCCAACCGTGTGATAGACCGTTTTCACATTCAGAAATTAGCTTGCGATGCCGTGCAGGAATTACGCATCAAACACCGTTGGGATGCCATACAGCAGGCCAATGAGGAAATGGAGGAAGCCAAACAGAAGAACGAAGATTATGTCCCATACCGATATTCCAATGGTGACACTCGTAGGGAATTGCTGATACGCTCTCGGTATTTGCTTTTCAAGTCAGCCGATAAATGGACAGAAAGACAGAAACAAAGGGCAGCAATACTTTTCGAAGAATATCCTGACATTAAAAAGGCATATGGATTGTGCCATTCCTTGAGGATGATATTCTCAAAGAATACCATAAAGGATGCTGCACGTCTGGCTATGGCACGATGGTATAACAAAGTAGAAGAAGCGGGAATGCACTCATTTAATATCATTGCTGCTACTTTCTATGAGCATCTTGCTTTTTCGTGTAATTGTTTTTCTAAGTATTTTCTAAGACCGCCAATGAATAATCGTCATGAGCAATTAATCCTTTACGAATTAAAGCACTTAAATGGCGATGGAAATTTGTTGAATGCCCAACGCAATTTAGTAGTTTCCCAAGTATATCACGTTCAAAATAGATGGAATGGATGTTTCTTGCCATTCTGATATAATTACTATTTTTTGTGTAATAAGATTCTGCAATATTCAATTCTTGGACGAACTCTTCGCAATGGGCTATTTCATACATCATCAAAATGTAATGTGCCAATGCATCACTCGCAACAAATACAACAGACTGTTTGCCAATATTAAATACGCCACTCTTAAAACCATCTTTAAGAAGTTCGTCCTTGCAATTAATTAAATAAGGCGGTTTGTTAAAGTCAGCCAATGAAGTGAATGAATGTTGTAATTTATGTGTGATATAGTTGTAATGGAAAGCTACGCTATCGCCAAAACTCATCCATTGGCACTCATTTTCCGATGTTTTCCATACGGCAACTATAGTGGCAAACGAGCCTTCATCGTAAAACTTGTCTAGCAAAAGCCCATCTAATTGTTTGGCATCTGTTTCACATTCATTATAAAAAGGTTCCCAAATTTGTTCAATCCACGTATTAAACTTTTCCACATTTTCTATTGGAATATCCGGCAGATGTGCAAGTAGGTACTGTGACCAACGCTCAGCAAATAAACCTCCTCCTCCGGCTCCATCTGAAATAGCAATTCGTTTTTCTTTTGCTAAAACTGCATCTTCGTTAATGCAATTTTGTTCAAATTTCCTAATGGATATACACTTACTTTTCATTGATTTTGGTTAATGTTGGTTGGTGTTCCTATATCCATAAGTTTGATTAATGTGGTAGCATCCACATTCACGCCCATTGCCACATGCCGTCCCTGACGATTGTCGTTTAAATACTTCTCAATATCTGCATTGTAGCGTAAGGGCAATAGACTCGATATTTCAAAGAGAGTTTCTGCATAGTTATTACCGTTGAGTTCTCGTTTATCTATTGGGCAAATTATTTCTTCGGAAGACTTGCTTGCAGTGAAATGGATATTGAACAAGATTACATTACCATCATTGGTAAACATGGACTTCAGCTCATTGGCATTCTGTAGAACAGTGTCTTTACTTGCACCATTAAACTCTCCGTCTGTGATATTAATGATAGTAGGAGGATAGCAATCTTTTTCTTTATGTTGTTCTATCCATTGGTCAAGTAGCATTTTTGCACGCCCGAAAGCCTTATGTAGATGCGTCCAACTACCATCGTGACGTGCTTCTACCCACTGAACTTTTTCTACTTCTTTCTCTACAGTTCCTTTTCGAGTCCTCTTTTCTTCTCGCATCGTGATTTTCTTATACGGATTGTCACGTAACTCTTCTGGCGAAACGAAATCACGACCTTTCAAACTTCCGTTCCATCCGCTGTATGCCTCTGTTCCATATCCGATGACAGCAATGTTATAGTAATAGCGTACTTCATTGGATTTAATACAACGTAACACCAGTTCATTGATTTGTCTGTTCACGATACGAGAGGCTGCTTCTGCCATTGTCATTTCCTCTCCAAACAATATTGTTTTCTTTTGCATACTGACAGAATGGTCTACAAGGAAAATGAATGCAGTAGGCGTATTGCGAGTAATCTGTGCTGTATAAGCTGCTTTACTTTGAAGTTGTTTAGGCTTATTGGAAACAGGAATGCCGAAATTTCCGATGTTCTTAATGTATTGCAAAGGAATATGGTTCTTAATAAGCACCTCTGCTTGGTAATACATTTGTTGTTCTTCAGGTAAATCGAAATGTTTCTTCGCTTTTACGGCATTAAAATTTATATCCTTAAAATTATCTATTTTACCTCCTATTTTAGCTCCGTTTCTGGTCGCATTGCGGTCTGCATATAATGTTTGTTGCCAATAAATCACCTCTGGGTCTATTTCAAGAATGACAGGATTTGAAATACGTCCATCGTTCATAGCAACATACATCATCGGATGCTGTGTGACGAAACTCACACGTACAAAATTCTGCAATCCATCTCGTAAATCCAGACTCTTGGATATTTGACTTCCACCAGTTTTTTCTATTTTGATACTTTTTGAATCACAATCTGCCCATGAGTATAGTCCACCATTTCTGATTATGGATTCTAAATTATCACGATCTGTAAAGTGGTATAATTTCTTTATGCCATGTTGTTCGAGTATAGTCTTATATTCTTGCCAGTTTGTTTTCTTCTCCATATTTATTTTTATTAGTCAAACAATGAAAGTTGTATCGTGGTGTTATCAGTTGGGTTGCAAATTCTGTTTGCCATATCATTATATGGATACAAACCTTCCACGTATGCCTTAATCAAAAAAGCATGCGAAAGAGGTTTACTTGCATCTTCCACATCACTATTTGTTTCATAATCGAGTAGTACAATTGTCTTTGTATAACTTGCTTCACTTAAACGCTTAATGATATTTTCAACTTTATGCTCCAAGACCCAACGGTAAGTGGGGATATATATCTGCTTGCGTGCTTCAATATAGCCTAAAAGTTCTGTTCCCTCAACTCCCTTGCGATGCCCCAAGGGGAAGCCGTATTTTCTGACTGTCCGTTTGATATTCTTCATTGTATCGTTGAAAAATAGGTTTGTGTCCACATCGGCGGTCTCAAACACTTTTAAACCTTGCCAAATGGCTTCCACACAAGAGGCGGTCCAACTTTCGCTAAAAGGTACAGGAATGTCATGGTGAGGATAAAATGGACTTAATTTCACTAGTCCATCTTTTGCCTGTGAAGTAACATCAGCAATGATTGCATCTGGATATTTCTCCAGAATACTTTCAGACTTCTTTCGTTTGGAGGCTATGATAATCATTTTATTATTAATTATTTTTTCTTGTTCCCTAAAGCATATAGTTTGTTGAACTCTAAAGAAAATCCAGTAGCTAACTGGTTGTCATTCTCAGTTATATTAATATGCTCAGCATTTCTCAATTCTGCATTGTCTGTCCAATTATAGCTTCCACTAATAACTATCTGGTTATCAATAACGCAAAACTTCTCATGCATTATGCCACCTTGTTCGCTTCTAACTTTTACCGCATTCAAGCCAGAAATGTCTATGCCATGTTTTTTATTTATGCCATCGTTATTTATAACAACACGAACATCAACTCCTTGATTTTTCTTTTCTATTAACTTTTTATATAGAACATCATTTGTAAACCAAGCAACGGCAACAACTATAGATATTTGTGCCTTGTCCAAAGTTTGGAGTATATCATTTTGTATTTTTTGAAAAACGGCAGTATTTTTTATAATAGGTATTTTACGAATTCTCAAACCGGTAATTTTAAAATATCCATCGTTGTTTTCTATATTATATCCACAAGCGGAAATAATATCATTTATTTCTTCTGCACATTTTTCTTTCCAAGTAGCTTTTGAAATTACTTCTTCTATTAATGAGGAGAGACCTTCATTTTCATTCATCTTTTTTAATCTGTCCTCAGCGTATGTTTTTTTTGCTGTGGTTTGTCCTTCCTTAATTGGTGGAAGCCCATTGGCATATACATCTCTAAAACTACCATATTTATTAAAAATACTGATAAGTTCTCTTCCTGTAAAGTTTGCACCATGTTCTGTATGACCAGTCATATATGGTGCTAATTGCTGTATTGCATAGTCATCTAATTTCATAATTGTTAGTTTTTTAGATTTCTTCTATTAATTTTTTAAGATAAGCTGGAATGAGCCTTGATATATTCTTCACTCCTTTAGGTACTATTATCCGTTCCAAGTTAGAGCACCAATAAAAAGCTGTTTCATCTATATACTCTAAAGATTGTGGTAACTTTATTTGTCTCACAGCTCTCCCAAAAAATGAATTTGCGCCTAAAAGTTTTATCCCATTAGGGATGCAAATATTTTCATCATGCCCCAAATAAGAAATAAGTTTTTTTTCTTTTATATCATATAGTATGTCGTTTAATATTTTAATTTCGTCAGAAAGAGATGTTATTTTTAATTCACTGATTCCTGCAAAAGGATTATCTCCTATACCAATAACTGATTTAGGAATAGTTATTTCTATTATGTTCATTTCACTAAAAGCTCCCCCCTTGATATACTTTACTCCATCGGGGATGTTTACGGTATCTTTATTCCCAAAATATCGAATAAGTGTTTCTTTATCAGCTGATAAAAAATAGTCATTTTCAACTATAAAACTCTTTGATTTACATATAATATTTGAAATGCTTGCACAAAATACATTACTGCCAATTCGTTTTAATGAACTTGGCAAATATAGAGTTTCTAAATAATGTCCATCTGTTTCATTATACAAATCATTGAAACATTCATTGCATAATATTTCTGTACCTTCTCTTACTGTAAATTCTTTCCCATAAGTACCCCAATAGCATAAGAATCTTTTTCCATCAATACTATATGTCCCTGTATTACTTTCACCGAGTGATGAAGGCAATTCATGGTGCTGTATATTGACTACATCATTCATCTGGTATAGTCTGTTATATTGTCCTAATTTATATTCAGCGTATGAATCGCCATCATATGCCGCTTTAGAATAATATTCAAAAGATTTTGATATATCTTTTTGAACTCCGTTTCCACGTTCATAACAAATTCCTAACATTAATTGTGCATAGGTATCATCTTGTTCTGCTGCTTTCGTCCACCACTTAACAGCATTTTTATAGTTTATTTCTAAGCCTCTTCCAAAGTAATATTTCCATCCTAATTTAGATTGGGAAAGGGGATCTCCCTGTAATGTTGATTCTTGATAGAGGTTTGCCGCTGTACATTCGTCTCCGTTCTGATCGTAAATATAGGCTAGCCATGATGTTGCATGTGAAAAATTTACTTCATGTCCTAAAGAAAAATATTGTTTGGCTTTTACATTATCCATATTTAATAATTCTTCTCCTTTACGACAAAAAGCAAATCCAATTTTATTTTTCTCGAGTTTGTCTATGAATAGGTTTTTCTCATTATTAAAATCATCTCCATAAAAATAGCACTTGCATAATCCACAAGAAGCTTTTATATCTCCTAATGAAATAGCAAGTTCATACCATTGTATAGCCTTCGAATAACTTTTAGGGACATAAATTCCATAATAATATAAATCTCCTAATTTTATCATTGCTCTAGTATCACCTTTATGCGCTGCATGTATTAATTGTGATTCCTTACGGGTGTCAAATGCAGAGTTATCAGATAGTAAGCTGCTTATAATTTGTCTATCAAGTCTGCCAAAAGAAGATACCATTATATATGCAGATATTAATGGTGCAATTTGCTTATCTTCTAAATAATTGTCAAACTGTCGAATAAAATCAATATTGTTTAGCGTTAAATATTTGTCAATAGTTGATGGATTGATATTACTTTTAATATTAATAACATTAGTACCGCTGGATAATCATCAATGTACTCGTCAAAGTCATCCATAGTTCGACCTCTATATTGAAATATAGGTGTTCCTTGTTCACGTGCTTTTTGCCCGAACATAGCTGGAACAAACATACCATCATAATCTATTAAAACGATGCTTCCGTCCGATTTGATGATAATATTATCGGGCTTTAAATCGCCATGCGCAATATGCAGTGGTAATAACCAACAAATAAATTTCTGAAAATCATCAGCCAACTTTCTCAATTTCATTTTGTTGTTAATTATACTTTGTATGTATTCTTCTAAGCATAATCCTTCTACCCAATCCATAAGAAGAACCGGAAATTCTGTTTCTTTTGTTTGTGTAGAATCCACAAACAATTCTTTTTCATAGTAAGTAGCAGATATTAAATAAGATGGCTTTTCATAAGTGTCTAAAGATTCTGTTATCAATCTATAAGCTTCTTCACGCCCCTCTTGTTCTCGAAGAAAACATTTAAGTGCATAATCGTTGGTCCCGTTCGTCATCTTGAATACCACGGCAAAGTTACCACTGCTCATTATGGGAGCACCTGCATCATCCAAAACAGGGCGAAGATTGTTAAGTCTATCGAAATTGTCTTCGGCAGAATGGATAGCTTCTATATATTCGGATATTAAAGGATATTGCATGGTTTTATTACTTGATATTTAAAATAAACTTCTTGATGTCTTCTTCCGAAGGAAGTTCTATCATGTACTTCTGTACGAAGATATTCGGGTCTAATCCGGCAGTGGCATACTTAACCAATGTATCTCCCTTTTCTGTGCAAAGCAGAATTCCGATAGGCGGATTATCATCCGGCTGCATCACTTCCGCCTTGAAATAGTTTAGATACATATTCAGTTGGGATGCATATTCATGGTGGAATTTGTCAATTTTTAAATCCACTATGACATGGCATTTCAGTATGCGGTGATAGAAAACGAGGTCAGCAAAGAAGTAATCTTCATCTATCAGTATGCGTTTTTGGCGAGCTTCAAAGCAGAAGCCGTGTCCCATTTCCAGAAGGAACTTTTGTAAATTATCAAGGATGGCTTGCTCTAAATCATTCTCTGTAACTAATGCCCGTTCATTTAACCCTAAGAACTCTAAGGTCAAGGGAGTATTTATTACATCCGCAGGCTGTAGTTGAACTGCCTGTTGCTGTACTAATGCAGAAAGAGCTTCTTTGTTTTTAGATAATCCACTACGCTCGTAGTACAATGAATCAATCTGCCGTTCCAGTTCTTTTACAGTCCAGCATCCCCTAATCGTTTCCATTTCATAAAAGGCACGTTTAATAGGATTGTCAATAGCAGATATTGCATTCAAATGCGTAGAAGATAATCTGTTAAATAGCTTTTCTGCAGCCAATTTCCAGTCATTATTTGCTATTTCTGAAACCACTTGCAATTTGGCGGTTACTGACCGCCGAATCTCTGTTTCAAATTCGGCGGTCGGCAACCGCCGAATTCCCGAACCCGACATAACATAGCCTAAAACCTCTTCTTTCAACTGTGGATAAACAAGATACAAACGTCTGAACTCCCGGAATCGACGTTCATTCAGCCCTTTGGTATTCAGTCGTTTTTCCAGCTTCTTCAAGAGTTGCTCACCATAGGCTGCACGGTCTTCACCGTTTTGTTCAAACTTCAATAGCTTGTTTGAGTAGTCTACATTCTTATATGTAAGGTCTTTCACATCACAGAAGCGTAAACCACAATATAGGCAGAAGATAAAGGCACGTCTTACCATTGGGTTCTCATTCTCATAATGGCAGTTGATAAGAGCCTGAATTTCTTCCAGTGAAAGCACATCTTTCCGTAACATTTGGTCGTCTACCTTGCAAATTACTTCTTTACACGGGTCTTTCAGTATCACATCGTGTTCGATGGCATAGCGTATCACTTTCTTGAAACGCTGATAGATACTTTTTGCTCCCTCGCCAACGCTACGGGATTGCAAATAGTCTACAAACAGAACCATCATATCTTTAGTAATAAGTTCGGGCTTGATGTTACATTCATATAATGGCTACTGTTCTTTCAGAAAATCCTTAAACCGACTGAAAGCAATTTGCATCATACGCAGGTCTTTCTTAATATTTATGGCTAATCAGTTAAAGAAATCCCTTTCTTTGGAGATTGAACGGTTCAATGCTTCGCAGAAGAAAGGATTTAGCTTTATGTTTTGATGTAAAATGCTTTTTCATAGTTCCTCTATAATAGAAGCTCACGCTAGTAGCCAAGAGGTAGTGTGGCATGTTTAGAACATGTATTCCCAAAAAGAAGAAGGAATCTGCTCTTTTGTCGAAAAAAAGTCTTATGTTTACGCACGATATGAAAAACAGGGTTTATATAGGCCCTGATATCAGTAAATAACCAACCTTGACATGTGTACAAACAGAGATAAGGCTATCTCTTTTGGGCGGGACGGCGGAGATGTCTGCCGTTTCGTTTTTTGTCTATGAGCCAGTGACGTGGTTGCTGACGAATCGTTGCCTCAAGATATTTTTCTGTAGATTCATCGTTCATATATTACCAATATTAATCAAGTAAACGCTCACCCGATATTTATTGGGGACAGACTTAATTCAAAGGGATAAGACGAGAATTGCGGATGTCAGCTTAATGCGATGAATGGTATCTTTTTGATTGAAATACCTTC
>OLWB01001900.1_pt1 | contig 18045 bp, 1 predicted proteins | sample 1673331 | NCBI WGS metagenome assembly OLWB01 (sample SAMEA3178943, study PRJEB25190) | human gut metagenome | biome: human gut; feature: human-associated habitat; material: faeces | place: Austria | collected 2013
GCTAAGTGCGAGCATTTCATTCACCGTTACCTATAACAATGGCGGTGGCACCGGCACGGCCGTGACCATCACTTACGCCATTCCTTCTCCGAACGCAACCGTCGATGGCTCCGCCACCGGCGCGACGCCCGGCGGCTTCACCCGCACGGGCTATACCTTCAAGGGCTGGGCCACCACCAACGGTGCGTCCGCCGCCCAGATTGCCGACAAGGGCGCCCTCAAGCCCACCCTGGCCTGCGCCGACGGTGGCGCTTACCAGCTCTATGCCGTGTGGGAGGTCGTCAAGCACAACGTCTCCCTCGTCTATAACCAGAACTTCTCCGGTAGCGTCGCGGGCTCCATGCCCTCCAACCCCGCTGCCGTTCCCGTAAACCACGGCGCCAACTACTCCAGCACCCTCGCCAACAACACCCCGACCCGCACGGGTTACGAGTTCCTGGGCTGGTCCGAGAGCGCAAGCGCCACCACGGCCACCTACGCCAAGGGTGCGAACATTACCAAGACCAACATCACGGCCGACACCACCATCACGCTGTACGCGGTGTGGAAGGCCTATCCCACCATCACCTACAATGTCAACGGTGGTAGCGGTGGTCCTACTACCAAGACCTACTCCGTCAAGCCCGGCACGGACCACCAGATTGTTTCCGGCGTGCCTACCCGCACCGGCTACGTCTTTGGCGGCTGGACCACGGTTCAGAACAACGCCTCGGGCACCAAGTACTCCTACAACGGCACCGATGTCGCTGGTACCACTGGCCTGTTCACCATGCCCACCACCAACGTGACCTTCTACGCGCTGTGGAACCCGCAGATCACCTACAACGCCAACAGGCCAACCGACGCGGCCAGCACCACGGTGTCGGGCATGCCCAACCCCGCGACCGTGACCGTGACCTACGGCTCCAACACCACCGCCGCCGCGGCCCCCAGCCTCGTGGGCTGGAACTTCGCCGGCTGGACCACCGCCGCCAACGGCAGCGGCACCAAGTATGCCGCCGGCGCGGCCATCAACAACTTCACCACCTCCATGACGCTCTACGCGCAGTGGACCGTCAAGGGCGGCTACAGCATCGCCTGGTACGACCAGCAGACCGCTGCCAGCGACGGCACCGCCTACCACACGCAGAGCAACCTCAACTGGACCGCCAGCATCAGCCTGCCGTCCGGCACGCCCACCAAGACCGGTTACACCTTTGCCGGCTGGTACACCCAGAAGAACGGCGATTCCGCCACGGGCACCAAGATCACCGCCGTCGACACCTTCAACAAGCTGTGGCAGGTCATGAAGGACGCCGGCCAGGCCACCGAGACCACCACGCAGCTCAAGGTCTATGCCCAGTGGACCGAGAAGGACAAGGTGTCCCTGACGCTCAACCCCAACGGTGGCAACTACAACGGCACCACGGGCGTCTACACCGTCAACAACATCCTGAACGGCGGTTCCGCCTCCATCCCCGCCGCCGCCACGATCTCCAACCCGTGGCGCGAGGGCTACAATTTCAGGGGCTGGACCGAGTCCAGTTCCGGCACCGGCACCGTGTACGTCGCCGGCCACACCTTCACCAACATGACGGCCAGCAAGGTCCTCTACGCCAAGTGGGAGGCCGCCAACGTCGTCTTCACCTTTGACAAGAACGCCACGGCATCCGAGGTCACCTCGCATAAGACCCCGGATCCCTACCAGATGACCGTCAAGTACGGCAGCTCCATCGCCGTCCCGCAGGGCACGACCGTCTACGAGCGCACGGCCTACAACTTCTCCAAGTGGACCTACACCACCACCGCCGGCGCCTCCGCCGACATCGCCGCCGCCGGCGCCTCGGTGGCCGTCGCCAACTTCAAGATCACTTGGTCGGGCACCTCGGCCGACGGCACCCTCGCGGGCACCGCCACCATCGTGGCCAACTGGGCTCCCTACACCTACACCATCGCCTGGGATCACAACTACACCGGCCGTCCCACCCCGACGACCACCAACAACGTGAAGCCCACCGACACCATCACGCAGCCCGCCAACCCCACGCGCGCCGGTTACGACTTCAAGGGTTGGAAGACCGTCGCCAACGGCACGGGCAACACCGTCGCCACCGGCAACTCCGTGGGCTCCACCTGGACGCTCACGGGCCTGCCCAGCGGCGCGACCCTCACCGCCTACGCGCAGTGGGAGGAGAAGAAGGTCCAGATCCGCGTCTACGGTGACGGCTCCAAGGCCGGCATCCAGTACGGCGACGGCTCCGCCTACACCGCCGGCACCGTGATCTACGTGGGTGCCGCCACGGGCGCCATCTACGCCAACGCCGGCGACTCCACGCCCACGGCCAAGAACGTCTCGACCGGCTTCAAGCCGCTCATCACCGATTCCAGCTACGAGTTCAACGCCACCCACGGCTCCAAGTGGACCAAGGGCTCGGCCACGGGCACGCAGGTCTCCACCGCCGAGACCCTGGCCCTTCCCAAGACGAGCAACCTGTACGTGACGGGTGACTACTACCTGACCGTCTCGCCCAAGTGGTTCGCCTACACCATCGAGTACTACGAGCAAAACACTACCGGTTCCGGTTACACCAAGGTCAGCTCGCCTGCCGGCAGCGGCACCGCGCCGTTTGGCTACGCCCTGCAGCTGGGCACCACGGCCGGCACCAACGACTCCACCAAGACCGTGACCGTGACCCGCTCCGACATCACGGGCTTCACGTTCAACTCCGCCGCGGCCGGCTCGGTCACCAACCTGACCGCCATCAGCGCCACGGTCGCCAACAACGTGCTCAAGCTCTACTTCGACCGCAACCAGTTCAACGTGCAGGTCTCCTACTCCGGCGACGTGCCCCCCTCTATGGTCTACACCCCGGCCACCGACACCAAGCGCTTCGGCGAGACCGTGACGCTCACGGCTCCCGCCACGGTGACCGGTTACACCTTCACCGGCTGGACCCTCAAGAACACCGTGACCGGTCTCACCGCCGGCCAGGTCAAGAGCGGTACCTTTGCCATGCCCAACGGCGCCGTCGTCATCGAGGGCGTCTGGTCCAAGGTGAAGTACAACGTGCTCTTCGTCAACGACGCCACCAACGGCAACATGAGCGGCACGAGCAACTACCAGCTCGACTACATGGATTCGCTGCCCGCCACGCCGACCATCAACCCCAAGGACGCCAACAACTACTACTTCATGGGCTGGGAGCTCTTCGAGGGCTGCACCTCCACGTCCTCCCTGTCCGTGACCGGCGGCACCTCCAAGGGCATCATGTCCGTGGACGCCATCCTGGGCCTGGGCGCCGAGGCCGGCACCCCCTGGCAGGTCACCTCGCACTCCCGCTTCGTGGCCCGCTTTGGCAAGACCGTGGCCGTGTCCTACACCAACGGCGGCGCCAACGCCTTTGGCACGGTCAACGGCTCCATGGTCGCCAACACTGTCACCAAGGACGGCACCTACTACACCCAGCTCCAGCTCGGCTGGAACATGCCCGGCTACGGCGGATCCTTCGATCCTTCCGGTGACCGCAACGGCCTGAACCCGCACGCCGCCCCCGGCTACAAGTTCGTGGGCTGGGAGTGGGTCGACGTGCTGTCCGGCAACGTCACCAAGCGCGCCGTGGGCTCCTACAACGCGGCCAAGAAGTTCGTGCTCGCCAGCGGCGACGCGCTTCCCACCACGGTCGACCAGTCCTACACCTTCACGGCCATCTGGGAGGAGACCTCCCAGCAGATCCACTTCGTGAACAACTGCGTGAACATCCCCGGTGTCACGGGCGCTCCCGCCCCCGGTGACATCGTCGCCAAGACCGGCCAGACCGTGAGTCTGCCCAAGGCCCCGGCCTACGGCGCGGCCACGAACCCCACCGGTTACACCTTCGTGGGCTGGACCACCGTGTCCACCGGCTACGTCGCCGGCACGAGCCCGCTGTACACCAACACCTTCACCATGACCGCGGGCGTCCGCGAGACCGGCACCTACAACCTGCCCGCCGTCGCCGCCGACGGTGGCTACGGCGTGACCCTGTACCCGGTCTTCAGCGAGAACACCGTGACCATCCTCTACAAGTTCGCCACGGGCTGCGATTCCATGGGCACCCTGTCGGCCAGCTCCGAGGGCACGACCTTCAAGATGGTCAGCGGCACCCCCAACGGCTCCACGCCGACCGCCAACACCGGTTACAAGTTCGTGGGCTGGTTCAAGGACGCCGCGCACACCACCGCCGTCGACGCCGCCTGGGTCAACGCCTCCACCAAGAAGCTCACCCCGGGCAAGGAAAGCGGCGTCTACAAGGCGGCCACCTACTACGCCTACTTCGAGCCCGAGCAGTACGTCATCAAGTTCCAGGTCGGCGACAACGGCACCTGGACCGACGGCACCGCCGCCTCCACCGACAAGAGCGTCACGCTCACCTTCAACACCAACTACGGCACCAACGTGCCCACCTACACCGGCACCGGCGCGGCCATGAAGGCCAACACGGGCTACGGTTTCAAGGAGTGGGCTGAGATCAACCCGACCACGGGCGCCGTGGTGCGCACCATCAGCGACAGCTCGCTGCGTGGCGAGCGCGTCACCGCCGCCCGCACCTTCAAGGCGATCTGGGAGCCGCGCAGCGGTTACACCATCGTCTACAACACCAACGGCGGCGCCCCTGCCGTCCCGAGCCAGCAGGTCACCTGGAACGCGGTCATCGACAACGTGATGCCCGCCGGCGCCAAGACCGGTCAGGCCAAGCAGGGCTACGACTTCGCCGGTTGGTACACCAAGGACGACTTCAGCGACACCCGCATCGATGGCTCCGGCAAGACCTTCGAGCAGGCCATCGCGCAGGCTGGCATCACCGTCGACGGCGACGGCACCGCCACCCTGACCCTGTACGCCAAGTGGAACGAGAAGTCCTTCACCCTGAACTACGCTCCCAGCTGGCCCGGCTCCACCACCACGACCTTCCCCGCGAAGACCGTGACCTGGACGCAGACCGGCCTGCTGCCCAGCGGCTACGCCACGCTCACCGAGACGGGCTTCGACTTCAAGAACTGGAACACCGCCTCCAACGCCACCGGCCTGGTCGTCACCAACGCCACGAGCTTCGCTGACATCTACCAGCGCCTGTACGGCACCTCGGACAACACCAAGACCACCGCCACCATCTACGGTTGCTGGGGCCAGCGCACCTTCAACGTGCAGTTCAAGTCCGAGTCCGGCACCGTGGTGAAGAGCATCACCGGCGTCAACTTCAACGACACGATCGCCTACTACAACTACGCCCCGGCCGACGGCTCCAAGTCGCTGCTGGGTTGGAAGTACACCCCCGCGGGCGGCACCGAGCAGACCTGGCTCAAGGCCATGGCCGGCACGCCGCTTTCCGTGGGCGTCTTCGACGGCACGCCTTCCCCGGCTGACGGTGCCACCTTCGTGCTCACCGCCATCATGGAGGACAACGCCAAGTACGTCATCAACTACTACAAGGTCAACGTGGACGCCAACGGCGACCCGCTGATGAGCCAGGCCGCCCGCCTCAAGCAGGACGCCGGTTTTGCCCCCGTGGGCGTCGGCATCAACATCAAGGACGGCACCTTCAACGGCATCGACTACGTGACCCGCTTCGAGATGCAGAACGGCTCCGGTCGCCGCGCCGACCTCAAGGGCTACGTGCTGCAGACCATCCCCGGCGCCACCAAGATCAGCGCCGACGGCTCCGAGGTCACCTCGGGCGGCACCATCACCTTCAACGTGTACTTCGTCGAGAAGCTCTTCACGGTCTCCTACGACCTGGGCGCCGACGTGCTGGGCAACGCCTGCCCGCCGACCGTGGGCACCCCCGCCGACAAGACCGTCGCCTGGAACTCCTCCAACCTGTACCCCGTCACCACCCCGGTGTGGGAGGGCTACAAGGCTCCCAAGTGGCAGTACAAGAACGCCACGGGCACCTGGACCATCGTCCCGACCAACGCCAAGCTGTGTGACATCGCCGTCAACGACGACAACACCAACCCCATCGTGCTCAAGGCACTCTGGGAGTCCGACGTGGTTCGCCTGGTCTTCAACGCCCAGGTCGGCGGCATCATCAAGAGCACCGACGGTACCATCACGGTTCCCTCCGGTGGCTCCAAGTACAAGGACATCGACGCCGTGACGGGTCCGGCCCCCACGGTCAAGGTCACCACTGCCGACGGCTACGTCTTCCTGGGCTGGTACAAGGACGGCGTCAAGCTGACCGAGGACGAGACCTACACCGTGACCGCCGTGGACGGCCTGTTCACCTCGGGCACCTACGAGGCCCACTTCCGCGCCCTGTCCTCCATCAACTACAACATCAAGCACTTCTTCGAGGACGCCTCCAACCCCGGCACCTTCGTCGAGAAGCCCGAGCTGCTCGAGGTCCGTTCCGGCCAGGAGAACTCCGTGGTCAACGTCTCCAACGACATGGTTAAGCACGTCAAGGGCTTCACCCATGCCACCGGCATCCTGGGCGAGAAGCTCCACATCGCCGCCCTGGTCGATGGCGAGGAACTGCACCTGTACTATCGCGTGAACGAGCATGACGTGTGGGTCAGCCCGGCCGCCCCCGGCGCCGACGCCCCCGTGCCCACGCCGACCCCGACCTACGAGACCACGGGCATCACCGCCTCGCATACCCTGCAGAAGTTCGGCACCGCCCTCGTGCTGCCGACCATTACCGCGCCCGACGGCTGGGACTTCAAGTGGACCGTGACCTACCAGGATTCCGACTCCACCATCAAGACCACCCAGACGCTCGCCAACGGCGCCAACTTCTCGATGCCCGATGCCGACGTGAACATCGTGGGCACCTGGACGCGCCTGGGCCACACCGTCACCTTCGTGGCCGGCTCCGACGCTCATGGCACCGTGAGCGTGATCGCCCCGGCGACCCTGCCGTTCCGCGTCAACCACGGCAAGAACCTCAACGACCCGTCCGCCACGGGTAGCTCGAGCAACATCAAGGTCGTCGCCGACGCCACCTGGGCGCTCGCCGGCTGGTCCTACGTCGACGAGAACGGCATGACCCTCACCACGGTGAACCCCGACACCGTCCTCATCAACGTGGACACCGTCTTCACCGCCCTGTGGGCCCAGACCTTCAGCGTCATCTACTCCCCGGGCAACGGCGCCTCCAACCATGGTGGCGTGACCGGCTCCGACGACTTCACGCAGCTCGTGGTCGTCGAGAAGGACATCCCGCTGTCCGCCAACAAGAACGTCAACTCTGTGCGCTTCATGCTCAACGGAACCAACTATGACTCCAACGCCCCGGCCGCCGCTGGTTATAACTTCATCGGCTGGTCCTGGGAGCGCAACGGCACTCGTTATTACGAGGTGCTCAACACCCCGACTGCCTCCTACGACCTGAGCGTCTTCGGCGTGGCCGGTACGAGGAACTGGATCATCGACGAGAACATCACCTTCACCGCCATGTGGGAGGCCGCCGAGCAGACTCTGAGCTTCGTCCTGGGTTCCGGCAACCCGGCCCCCGCCTGGACGACCACGGGCGCTGCCGCCGGCACCACCGGCTCCAAGTACACCGTGAGCCCCAGCCCGCGCACCGACGAGACCGTCACGCTGCTCGGCACCGGCGACATCAGCCGCGAGGGTTACACCCTGGCCGGCTGGCGCCAGTGGGTCGACGCCAACGGTGACGGCATCGCCCAGGGCAACGAGCTGGTCGGCGCGGCTGTCGCCGCCGGTGGCTCCTTCACGATGCCCGCCCACGAGGTCATCTTCGTTCCCATCTGGGAGTTCGACAGCCTCAAGATCCGCTACGAGATCGAGGCCGGCTCCATCGGCCGCGGCACGCTCGACTCGCCCGGCGACAACATCATCAACGCCCTGACGAGCCAGCTCAAGGGCTCCACGGCCACGGCCAACACCGGCTACAAGTTCGACGGCTGGTACACCGACGCCGCCTGCACGCAGCGCGTGGACCTGGGCCTGCTGAGCAACATCGTCAACGACCCCAACGACCCGACCGTCATGATCAGCGCCAAGCTGGCCCCGACGCGCCCGTCCTCGGGCTGGGTCCCCATGACCTACTACGCCAAGTTCGTCCCCGGCAAGGCCGAGTACACCATCGAGTACTACCTGCAGGGTGCCGACGGCAACTACACCAAGGCCAACGTCACGCCCAACAAGTTCGCCGACCTCGAGACCGGTGAGCGCGCCGACGTGACCGACGCCGCCAACGCAGCCTACGCGCATCGCCTGAACACCGCTTCGGGCACCTACGCCGGCTACGTCTTCAACGACAACGCCTTCGGTCAGGTCCTCTCCGCCGTGGTCGCCGCCGACGGCTCCACGACCCTCAAGCTCTACTACGACCTGATCTGGTACAACATCGAGTACGACCTGGGCACCAACGACAACGGTGACGCGGGCACCTGGGCTTCCACGCCCGGCCCCAACCGCGCTGTCGGCGGCGGCATGGTCGTCATCCCCGAGGCTCGCCTCGCGGGCATGAGCCTGTCCGGTTGGACCATCACCTGGACCGATGCCGACGGCGTCGAGCAGTCCATGGTGCGCGGCTCCAACTTCCAGATGCCCTTCTTCAACGTGAAGGCCACCGCCAACTGGACCAAGAACGTCGACTTCAAGGTGCTCGTCTACAAGGCCGAGTGGAACGGCAACACGCTGGTCGCCACCGAGCAGCTCGTGACCCCGATGAACTGGCCGGCCTCCTTCGCCTCCGGCGACGGCGTGGCCACCATCACCGTGGGCGCCAACGGCACCATCACCGTGACCGCACCTAATACTCAGGGTTCGAGCTTCTTCCCGAAGACCTACACCCTGCCGCGTCTGGCCGGCTACGAGTACATCGCAGCCTGCGAGGCCCTGGGCATCTACAACACCACCGACGCCCCGCTCGAGGATGGCTTCAAGGTCATGAAGGTCTACCTCGCTCCCAAGCAGGGTTACAAGGTCAACTACGTCGTCGAGATCGACGGCACCCAGCGCCCCGTGGGCGACAAGACGGGCGTTGCCTGGGATGACAAGAACCTCGGCCTGACCACGCTGCCTTCCGGCTTCGAGGGCTACGAGCTCGACGGCTACGGCTGGCAGTACAAGGTCGGCGGCGACCGCATCGACGTCACCGCGACCATGTCCTACGGCGACATCGTCTACGGCATCTACGGCGTGCCCCGCGACTCCGTCAAGGAGATCACGCTCTACGCCAAGATCAAGGCCCTGACCTACCACGTCATCTTCGCCGACGACACCAACGGTGCCGACGACCCCGCCACGACCATCGTGGACAACGGCGACTACCGCTGGACGTCCCCGGTCGTCATGGGCGACCCCGCCACCATCGTGACCCCCGGCTACAGCAAGCCCGGTTACAAGTGGATGGGTTGGGAGATCCGCAAGGCCGACGGCAGCACGCTCGTCAAGTACGATGGCGGTGCCACCGTCAACTACAACGAGCTCGCCCGCCTGCTGGGTCTGGACTCCAAGACGGCCCTGGACACCCCGGTCACCGTCTACGCGGTCTGGGCCGAGTGGCTGCCCGTCACCATCGAGTTCTACACCAAGGACTCCAACGGCGAAGTCAAGTTCCTCGACATCAACTACACCGTCGATGACCAGAAGGTCTACAACGGCAGCTCCTACACGGTTCCCGACGCCATCGTGAGCGCCAACCGCCCCGTGGGCTACGTGCTGGACGCCGGCTCGATCCTGAGCCTCATCGGCGACGCGACCAAGGACAACGTCCTCAAGGTCATCTATAGCGAGGCCAACGGCTTCAAGCTGTTCCTCAACACCAACTACGGTGCCAACGCCAACGCCCAGACCATCACTGGCCTGAGCTGGACCTCCAAGCCTGACTCCAAGGCCACCGCCGCGCCGACCCGCATCGGCTACCGCCTGGCCGACAAGCCGCAGCGCTGGAACACCAAGGCCGACGGCACCGGCCATGACTTCACCGCCGACGCCACCTACGCGCAGATCGCCGAGTGGATCTACGGTGCCGCACTGGACGACGCCGCCATCCTCAAGAACGGCCTGACGCTGTACGCCCAGTGGACCATCGCCAACGACTTCGAGGTCCTCTACGACCTGAACAACGACAAGGACACGAACCCCAAGATCCAGACCGCGGTGCCCGATTACCGCAACCCGCTGGACATGGAGCAGCTCAACAAGCACAACGTGGCCTGGACCGACAACGGCTTCGACCAGAGCAACGACACCGAGCTCGACGCCGCCCCGTTTGGCTACGTCTTCACGGGTTGGAACACCAAGGCCGACGGCACGGGCCTGGCCATCACCAATAACATGACCTACGCCGAGATCTCGAACTACCTCAACGCCAACGCCGAGGTCAAGTCCATCAAGCTGTACGCTCAGTGGGCCGAGCTCGAGATCGAGATCAAGTACACGGTCGACAACGAGGAGGCCGGTTACATCGACCGCTTCCTCGACAAGATCAAGGCCGTCTCCGGCGAGCACGACCCGAACGGTTCGTCTGCCGGCGAGAAGCTGCACTCGGTGGCCAAGGCCAAGCCGGGCTGGCACTTCGTCCGCTGGGAGATCGTCTTCGACGGTCGCACCCGCGCCGTGAGCGACTACGCCAACGAGGTCGCCTACCAGGGTGCCGACGGCTCCACGATCGTGGTCAGCCCCGACTCCGAGTCCGGCCGCCTCTACGGCGCCGAGTACCGCGCGATCTTCGAGCGCAACCCCGAGGCGACCGTCGAGTACGATCCCAACGGCGGCGAGGGCGAGAACTACACCTTCTCCACCCCGCACGGCAGCTACTTCACCCTGTCCGACGGCTCTCCCTTCAAGCGTGGCCACTACACGCTCAAGGGCTGGAACACCGCAGCCGACGGCACGGGCACGCACTACACGCTGAGCCAGGCCGAGATGCTGATGCCCGAGAGCGGCATGAAGCTCTACGCCGAGTGGGAGAAGAACTCCTACAGCGTGTCGGTCAACGAGCCCGAGAAGGGCGGCTCGGTCACCCCGGGTTCCACCGACGTCATCTACGGCGAGAAGATTCCGCAGAGCTTCGTCGACGGCCTCGACCCGCAGCCGAACCCCGGCTGGCACCTGTCGGGTTGGAAGTACACGATGACCAACGCCGAGACCGGCGAGGTCACCGAGGGCTTCACCACCGACCTGACCACGCTCACGATCGACGGCCCGATTAGCCTCACCCCGGTCTTCGAGGGCGCCGACCCGGTCGTCGTCGACGGACCGCCCCGCACGGGTGACGTGCCCTTCGACGGCACCCTGTGGATCATCGCCCTGGCCGCTCTCGTGGCCTGCGCGATCCTGATCGGCCTTGCGGTGCTGCGTCGCCGCGAGGAGGAGGCCTACGAGGCCGCCACCGCGACCTACGGCGCGCATTCCGCGAGCTGGAGCGATGCCAAGGCCACGCGCGTGCTGTGCACGAGCGGCTTCGGCGCGCATTCCGTCCGCAGCGACGGTTCGCGCGTGTCGCGCAGGGAGCGCGAGGCGCAACGGGACTGCGAGACGCGCGAGGAGTTTCTCGCGCAGGCCGCCGAAAGCGGCATCGGGGCGCACGCGGTTGCCGCGAGCGCCGACACATCTGACGACGAGCTGCGCACGAGCTGCTGCGGTGCCCATTCGGTGGCCGCGGCGGGTCGTGGCGCGCATTTGATACCCGTTCTGGCCGACGAGGCCGCCTGTGGCGCCGTGGAGCGCCTGGGTGCAGCCCAGGGAGCCCACACGGTCTCCAAGGCCGGAGAGCGCGTCCTGGACGGCCTGGTGGCCGCCTACGGAGCGCATTCCGTCCGCCGCGCCGACGATGGCGTCTGGGAGAGCTTCGCGGCGATCGTGCCGCCGACGCGCCCCGACGCGCCCGGCACGCGCGAGCGCATGGCACGCCGCGTGCGTGACCTGAAGCCGCGCGTCAGCACCGCTGGCGCCCACGAGGCCGCTCCCGTGGCTGCTGTCGTGCCCGCGACGGCTGCTGCGACGCCCGTGACCGGCGCCTCCGCGCCTGCGGTCCACGAGCCTGTGGTTGCGACGCCCGCCGTGGCGGCCGCGACTTACGCCTCCTCGGCGCCCTCCCGCGCCGCGCTGCAGACGTTGGCCATCTTCGCGTGGCTGTGCGACTCCAGGCGCGATATCGACGGCTTCGTTGCCTACGAGGCTCCGATGCCCGCTCGACCTGCTCGTATGCATAAGCGCGCACGTGTCTTTGACGACGTGACGGGGGGTCAGACCCCGTGGCACGCTCCGCATCGCTCCTACAGGAGGGGAGTGGGTGACCTTTCCGCACCCCTCGCAGCATTTGCCTTGTCAGCTCCCTCACCTGCGAAACGAGACAAAACCAGCCCGGCTGCATTTGTCTCATTCGAGGTACCGCAACCAACACTTGTACCTTCAGCCGCGCAAGTCGCGGCAGCCGCATCTCCACCGCGCTTCGGAGCAAAGGCGCGGTTCGCCCTCGGGTTACCTTCGGTAGCCCTCGCTCTGTGTCTGGGCTTCTTCGGAGTCGGGGCACACCTTACCCCCACCAGCGCTTATGCTGACGATCTTGCTGATTACGGCGGAAACTTTGCCATTTCACAGGTGAACTCTGCCCAAAATCAGTCCTCTGAGGGGACAACTGTGCCCTCAGACGGGACCACTGTATCTTCCGGCGACCCCGCACACGCCGTAGGCGACGCCCCCGCCTCAACCACCAGCACTTCCACTACCGGCACGAATGGCGCCTCAGGCGTCCAGACGGCCACTGAGGGCGACTCCTCCACTAATACTAGTGGAGACACCACCAAGGCTCCCGCAAGCGTTTCTGAGGGCTCTGAGGGCCTCGACAAGGCCGCAGACGCCACCACGGGCGACGCCAAGGACGCCGAGAAGGGCTCCGAGCCCACCGATGGCACCGTGGACGACAACGCGGACGCCACCGAGAACGATTCTGCCGCCAACGCTGGCGACGAAAACGGCGGAAATTCCTCCAAGAATTCTTCCGCGGACCATGAAAATGACGGCAATCCTGCCGACGATTCCACCCAGAACGACAACCCGCCGGCTCCCGTCGACACCGACGCGGAGGGCAATTCCCCCGTCGACCTCCCCAGTGAGGGCGACAATGCTACACCCCCATTTAGCGGGGATGATAGCAGCAATGCTAGCCTCGTGACCCCCAAAGATAGCAACGCGCCGCCAGGCGCCAGAGTGGATTCTCCACCCCCTCCGGATGACGGAACGTACTTCATTCGGTGGGAGACTTACCCGACTTACTGGATGGGTCAGGAAAACGAAAAACTTATCGTGAAAATCAACCCTGAGTCGACCTATGCCCTCGACTGGGTTGTCGCACATATAAGGGGTGCCGCATATGACAACGTGTACTCCCTGCGTTGCGGCGACTTTTACCTGGCCAGGCTCGGCGCCACCGAGGACGACCCCTCCGGTCACAACGTCGGCCTGTCCGCGGACCTCAACGACAATTCCTACTGGCGCATCGTCGGTTACTCGAACATCGCGGGCGAGACGGTCTATTACCTGTTCGACATGAACGAGGTAAACGCGCTCACCTTTACCATGGATTACGACTGGAACGTCGACGGCTTCATCTGCGACAGCTACGGCCAGGACATGATGAGCCTCGGTTCCCAGTACCGCTTCTTCTTCGACAGGGCCCAGCCCCAGGACTGGACCATCCGCTATGACGGCAATGGCGCCACCGAGGGCAACGTCACCGGCACGACCGTGACCGTCGCCGACGGCGGCACGATCGCCGACAACGACTACAAGCGCTTCGGCTACGAGTTCGCCGGCTGGAACACCGCGGCTGACGGCACGGGCACCATGTACACGCCCGGCGAGCACGTCGACGCCGGCGAGGTCCTGGCCTCCGGCTTCGTGCTGAGGCTCTACGCTCAGTGGAACGAGCTCTTCGCCAACATCACCTACACCACCGCCGGTGGCGGCGAGGTCCAGCTCGGCACTGACGGCGCCAAGGACTTCAACATCATCCAGACCGTCTCCTCGGCCACCGGTATCCTCAAGGACACCGCTGACGAGGGCATTCAGGGCGTCACCGCCGTGGCCGCTCCCGGTTACCACTTCGGTTCCTGGGTCATCAACGGCGGCATCGGCGAGATCTCCGACCTCCTCAAGCACAGCGCGACGCTCACCGCCGACCAGGTGCGCGTCCTCTCGCGCATGCGCGACGAGGCAACCGGTTGGAGCCTCTTCCGCGACGTCACCCTGCTGGCCGACTTCCTGGCCAACAAGTTCATCATCAACTTCGACGCCAACGGCGGCACGGGCTCCATGAGCGCCAAGACGCTCGAGTACGGCGAGGTCAACCCCGTGACCGGCATGAACGGCCTGTCCCGCGTCAGCTACCGCTTTGGCGGCTGGAACACCAAGGCCGACGGCACCGGCATCGCCGTGAACGACGCCGCGACGCTCGAGCAGCTCATCGCCTCGGGCGTGCTGCGCAACGCCGATGGCGCCACGTGCACGCTGTTCGCCGTGTGGGAGGAAGATCCCAACTCCGGCGGCAACTTCAATCCCGATAACTCTGGCGGAAACTACGCCATCAACGAAGGAAATGGCTCGACCGGCGGCAATGCCGGCGGCGATGGCGGTTACTACGGTGGCCGCACCTACGGTCGCGGCGGCTACGTGCCCGCCACGGGCGATATCGCCCAGGCCCAGGCCGCCACGGTCAGCGAGGTTCCCTCCGTGAGCAGCGACAACATCCGCGCGATCACCCCGCGCAACTCCGGCCCGCTTGACACCATCGGGCAGTTCTTCTCCACTCCGACCGGTCGCGTGGTCGGCATCGTGTGCGGCGTCGGCCTCGCCATCGCTGCCGTTGCCGGTATCGCGGCACTGGTCATGCACCTGGGCGCCGCTGGTGCCGCAGGCGGTGCCGCCGGTGGCGCCGCTGGCGGAGCTGCCGGTGGGGCCGCTGGTGGCGCTTCGAACGCAGCCGCCAAGGGTGCAAAGGGCGCCAAGGGCGCCGCGGAGGCATCGGCCTCCAAGTCTCAGAACGGACGCCGCCTGCGTCGCGTGCGTTCGGTCAAGAAGTAGGAAATCCCTGGTCAGGAGAGGAATTCCGTGATGAAGCGTCATTTCAAAGCGAAAGTCGCAACAGCCGTCCTCGGCGTCGCGCTCGCGACGGCACTCACGCCCGCCCTGGCCATGGCCGACACGACCGGCCTTCCCAACGAAGATGTCTACACGGAGACAAGCGTCTCTGCTGAGGAGCTAAGTCCCGCACTTCCCTCCACTGCCAGCACCTCCACCGATGGCACCTCAGCTCAGACCGGCGACTCCGACGCTTCCGCACGTCCCTCTGACGAGTCCGCGACCGGGGGAGTGACCCCCAAAACGCCTGGTCAGAGCACTTCGGCGCCCGATGCGCCCGCTGACGACCCAACTACGTCTGCCGTTTCTCCCGTCAGCGACGCCACCGAGCCCGAAACCCCTGCACCGTCCGATTCTATGAACGATGGTGCAAACGAGCCTGACGGGGCGACCAGCCCCAACAAGGCTGCGCAGGCCGGAGACGTCATCGACGGCGTGATCACCACGCAAGACGATTCCGGCACCTGCCGCGACGGCGTGAGCTGGACGCTTACCGGCGACACGCTGGCCATCACGTACGATGGCACCGGTACGGGTGAGATGACGGACTACGATGACTCCAGGAACGCTCCTTGGGGAAGTTACCTGTCCTCCATCAGCACCATTACCGTTGGCGAGGGCGTCACGAAAGTGGGCGCCTATTCGTTTTCGATGTTTCCCGAGGGAAACACGATAACGGTCACGCTCCCGAGCACGCTCATAACCATCGGTAACTACGCATTCATGGGCACGCATGGGTTGCATGCAATCGTTATTCCCGATAACGTCAATTACATCGGCGAAGCGGCCTTCAGCGATTGCCTGTATTTAGACACTGTGACTATTAATGCAGCTGGTTCTGTGTTGCAGAGCATTGGCAATGATGCCTTTGTGAATACCGCGATTACCTCCATAAGTCTTCCCGATTCTCTTACGACTATTGGCAATAATGCCTTCAATGGATGTCAACAATTAGGCACCGTGTCTATTGGTGTGAATGCCAGCCAGCTGAGCTCCGTGGGAGCCAATGCATTCAATGACGTTTATTCGGGTGTGCAAGCGTTCAGTACAGTGAACTATGCTGGTAGCTCTAGCCAGTGGAATAACATAACCATTGCAGAGGGTAACGGCCGTCTGACGCAGGCCTCCATTCAGTACAGCGTCCAGGATCCCGTGACGCCGACCACCTACACCATTACCTTCGATGCCGGTAACGGCGTGTTCTCCAACGGCTACTCCACCATGAACATCACCGCCGACGCCAACGGTGCCTTGGCCTCCGCCGTGGAGACCCCATCACTGAGCGGCTTCACCTTTGCCGGCTGGTTCGATGCTGCTACCGGCGGAAACCCGGTCAACGTCAGTGACCCGTTCCTTGCCGACACCACAGTGTACGCGCAGTGGACCGAGAGCAGCCAACAGCCCACTAATTACTACACCATTACTTTTAATGCCTACACCGGCCAGTTTGCCGATCAGTCCACGACCACGACGCTGATGACCGACGCCTCCGGCGTGCTGCAGAGCCTGCCCACCACGCCGACCAAGAGCGGTTACAACTTCGTCGGCTGGTATACCGATGCGAATGCCGGCGACCTCGTGCAGGTCGGCCACGCGTTCACTTCCGATGCCATGCTCTACGCGCGTTGGACCCCTGATTACAGCACCCCGGTCGAGTACACCGTCATCTTCTATCTGAACGATGGTGTCAACACCGGCGTCTACAGCACGATCACCACGACCGATTCCTATGGCTACCATGTCCTGGCAAGCCTGCCGGTGCAGCCGACTCGTGATGGCTACGATTTTGCCGGCTGGTTTACCGAGACGAGCGGCGGCACCAAGATCGAGCTCCTGATCACCAACTTCTACGGTGATTGCCCCGTCTACGCACAGTGGACGTCGCAGCAGGTGCCCGTGACCGGCTACACCGTCACCTTCGACGCCAACGGCGGCACGCTGACCGGTGACGCCACGATGACGACTGACGCCAACGGCAACCTGGGCAGCCTGCCTACCGCCCCCAGCTGGGAGGGTTACACCTTCACGGGCTGGTTCGATGCGGCCATCGGCGGCAACGAGATCACCACGGGTACGTCCTTCACCGCTAATACCACGGTCTACGCCCAGTGGACCGCCAACGGCGACACCCCGACGCCGGGTGCAAGCTACACCATCACCTTCGACGCCAACGGTGGCACCCTTGCCGAGGGCGTCGTGAACACCCGTACCACCGGCACCGACGGCAAGCTCGCCGGCGTGGTGAGTGCCCCGGTCATGGACGGTTACACCTTCGTGGGCTGGTTCACCGCGACCAATGGTGGCGAGCAAGTGACGACGAGCTACGTCTTCACGTCCGACGTCACGGTCTACGCCCAGTGGACCCAGAACACGACGCCGGTCGATCCCGACGACCCGAACGTGCCGGATAACCCCGATGATCCCGACCAGCCCATCAAGCCGGTCTACAACGTCATCGACGGTGCCAACGGTCAGTGGACAGCCGAGAGCGGGGCGGCCCTGGAGGTTCGCGCCGACGGCGAGTTCTCCAACTTCGACCATGTCAGGGTCGACGGCGTGCGCGTCGACGAGATGCACTATGACGCCCGCGAGGGCTCCACGATCATCACGCTCAAGCCGAGCTTCCTCTCCACGCTGAGCGACGGCGTTCACTCGCTGACCTTTGCCTATAAGGACGGCGGCGAGGCCAACACCAACTTCACCGTCGCGGCAAAGCCGGCCGTGTACGTGCCCGGTGACGCCGACGCCACGCCGACGCACGTCGACGCAACGGTCGCGGCTGACGGCGCATCTGGCGTCGACGTGCCCAAGACCGGCGACAACGCCCTGGTCATCCTGTACGTATGCATGATGGTTGCCGCCATCGCCGGCCTCTACGTCGTGAGGGCTGCTCGTCGCGTTCGTCAGTAGATAGAGGTTTGCGCAACGAAGCGAGGGGACGGTCCTGATGTTGCGCTTTACGCGCAACA
>OLWB01001901.1_pt1 | contig 18032 bp, 14 predicted proteins | sample 1673331 | NCBI WGS metagenome assembly OLWB01 (sample SAMEA3178943, study PRJEB25190) | human gut metagenome | biome: human gut; feature: human-associated habitat; material: faeces | place: Austria | collected 2013
TGGAATATCGTGGGAAGCTTTTTTACTTCCTGTTCGTTTCCATAGTGGAATGATTTGTCAAAAAGTCGCGTTGCCGAATGCGTTTTATGCGCAGAACCCCGCGTATGTGGCCGAATACCCCACCCATCCATCGCAGAGAGAAAGGAGATCCTGAATATGCGGAAATGCTTTGTATGGTTTCTGATTTTGGCCCTGTGGACGATGCCCTGGGCGGTGCAGGCGGAGCAGGATTCGCCGCTGGTGGTGCGGGGTTACGGGTTCGACCCGTACATGATTCCCGCCTTCATGAGCGACCACCCGGAGATCCCACTGGTGATCGACAACGATTTCTCCGTCAGCCGCACGCAGTTCATCTCCGCCATTCAAAGCCGGGATTCGTCGACAGATATCTATGTGCTGCCGGATTCCTGGAATGTCTGGAGCCTGATTGACAAGGGCTATGCTAGGGACCTTTCGCCCTATCCGGCGCTGCGTGAGAGCGTCGGAACCATGGTTCCTCAGCTTCAGCAGGCGGTTACCCATGGAGATCAGATTTTTGCACTTCCCATCGCCCTCTATGCCAGCGCCTGGTCCGTGCGTCCGGATCTGCTGAAGGCCGCGGGATACGATCATATTCCCGAAACAATGACGGAATTTCTGCAGATGCAGCTTGACTGGGATTGGGACAAGGCGGGCGAGTATGACTTTACCTTTGCAAGCACCGCTTACGACGGCTATGATCTGCGCCTTTATCCCTATCTGGAGATGGTCGTGTCGGAATACATCACGCAGTACGAGTGCTCCGATCAGCCGTTGTCCTTTGATACGCCGGCGTTCCGGCAGGTGCTCGCCGCCCTTGAGGCGTTAGGCTATCCGTCTGAAAACGTGGATGAGGTGCTGGCCGGCCCTGCGGATGACGCGCTGCTGTCCGGCCGTCCGGCGGATGCCTCCGGCACCTGCGTCACCTGCGTGATGGAGGGCGCACGGCCTGTGCTGGCGGAGGTGCAGGCGCTGCTGGCGCCCTGCGCCGGGGCACGTCCCATGCGCAGCAGCAACGGCTTCGACTACAACCGCGCCTCCATGCTGCTGGCGGTGCTGGAAAAGCGCGGCAGCCTGAAGGTCAGCCAGTGCGACGCCTATCTGAATATCATCGGCGGACTGACGCTGGACGAGCCGGCGGCAGATCTGGCGGCGGTGGTGGCTATTGCGTCCAGCTATCTGGACAAGCCGGTGCCCGGCACCATGGCGGCGGTAGGGGAGGTAGGACTTTCCGGCGAGATACGCAGCATCACCCACATGGAGCAGCGGCTCTCTGAGGTAAAGCGTTTAGGCTTTACACAGTGCATGGTGCCTGCCCATAAGATCAAGGATCTGAAATCCCCCGCCGGTCTGGAGCTGCTTCCGGTGGCGAATATCTCCGGGGCGCTGCGGCTGTTGGCGCAGGGGAAATAGGCAGATAGTGGGCGCAGGGATGCGCCGCACTGGGCTGCCCCACGGCGTTGTCGCAGGTGTCCAGCGTACACTCGCCGCCCCGCTGCCAAAAGCAGGTATCGGTACAGGGGATCATACCATCACTCCTTTGCCGTAGTTTGGCCTATCATACGTCATTCTATGAAATCAACTGTTACTGCCGCGTAACCCTTTTGTAATTGACATTTTTTTGCTGTTTGGTATACTTTTGCTATAATGAGAGGCAGAAGCATCGGTATGTCATGTACGAGGAGGGCTTGCTATGAAGCGTAAAATATGTTCCCTTATTTTAGCCATCGTTACCTTTATCGCGGTATACATGATCATGAGCTTTGCTATTCCCGGATTCCGCATCAAATTGGAGGCGGAGCCGGCCGTGGTCTTTGTGGAAACACTGAAAATCCTCTGGCCCTTTAAGGCGGCGGTCTCCCTGATCGCGGCGGTACTCATCGGCGGCCTGCCATTTGTTTTTCGGAAGCGAAAATGAAAAAGCGCCCCCGGCACAAGCGAGTGCCGGGGGCGTGGTATATCCTTTACTTTTTCTTCTTGTCAATGGGCTTGCCGTCCATGCCCACAGGCCCCTTGCCGTTGATGGCGCGGTAGTGGTTCAGCTTGTCCACGCGCTTCTGCCGCTTGAGCTGCTTTTCCTTCTCCTTGGCCTTCTGTGCGGCAGCCTTTTTGTCCGCCTCTTTTTTCTTGCGGTACTCGGCCTTCTGGGGATCCTCGTCCCCGGCGATATCCTTGTACTTTTCGGGATGGCGCGCCCAGTCGATACGGTAGATCGTCAGAGAGACGAACAGGATCGCACCCACGGCGATAATACCATAAAATAAGAAATCCCAGAACATAGGCGGAGCCCTCCTGTGTGTTTTTTAAGGCAATACCGCAAAGCGCCGCAGCTTTCATTGTGCGGTGTTGCCTTAATAGTATACCGTAAAACCGCCTGTAATGCAAGAAGTTTTCCCTGCCCGGCTCCTGCTGATCGGGTGGAGCGCCCGCAGGCGCTTCTTTTTCGTTCATTGGCACATCAGCCCCAGCTGGTAGAAGGCCACGGCTGCGGCTGCGGCCACGTTCAGGCTGTCCACTCCGTGGGTCATGGGGATCATCACCGTGTGGTCGCATTGGGCGATGGTGCCGTCCGCCAGCCCGTCGCCCTCGGTGCCCAGTACCACCGCCAGCTTTTCCGCCGCCAGCAGGCGCGGGTCGTCCAGCCGCAGGGAGTCCTCCCGCAGCGCCATAGCCACGGTGGTGAAGCCCTGCTGCCGCAGCAGCGCCGTCCAGTCACCCTCCGGCAGATACGTCCACGGCACCAGAAACACGTTGCCCATGCTGACACGGGACGCCCGGCGGTACAGGGGGTCGCTGCCGGCGCTGGTCAGCAGCACCGCATCCATGCCCAGTGCAGCGGCGCAGCGGAAGATAGCGCCCAGATTGGTGGGGTTCATGACGTTTTCCAGCACGGCGATGCGCCGCGCCCCGGCGCAGACCTCGTCCAACGTGGGCAGGGGAGGGCGGCGCATGGCGCACAGCATACCACGGGTCAGGTGGAAGCCGGTGAGCTGCGTCAGCACGTCCAGCGGCGCGGTGTATACGGGGATATCCGGGTCACAGCGCGTCAGTATCTCCGCGCCCTTGCCGGTGATGTGCTGCGGCTCCATCAGGAACGAAACGGGCACGCACCCGGCGTCCAGCGCTCGCCCGATCACCAGCGGGCTCTCCGCAATAAACAGGGCGTTAGACGGGTCGGCGCGGTTCACCAGCTGGTTTTCGGTGGCGCGGGCGTATACGTCCAGCTCCGGTGCAAGAAAATCGGTTATCTCTATGACGTTGGGCATCAGCTCATCTCCTCCAGCAGTTTTACGAGGGCGTCGCGGTAGTAGGCGGCGGCGTGGGCTTTTGCGTCCTGAAGGGTCACGCCGGCGGGGTTGATGCTGCGGGCGCTGCACAGCCCCAGCGCCGCCAGATCGTCCGGCTCCAGCGCCAGCGCACCCACCAGCGCCGCCGCGGGAACGCCCAGCGCACGGCATCGTCCCGCCACGCCGGACACCGCCTTGCCGCCCAGACTCTGGCTGTCCAGCCGTCCCTCGCCGGTAACGACCAGATCGCATCCGGCGGCGCGGCGGTCAAAGTCCACGGTGTCCAGCACCGTCTCGATGCCGGAGCGCAGCGTACCGCCCAGCAGCGCTGCACACCCTGCGCCGAAGCCGCCCGCGGCTCCGCCGCCGGGCAGCTTATCCACGGGGATACCCAGCCGCTGCCGCAAAACGGCGGCAAAATGCCGCAGTCCCTCGTCCAGCCGCTGCACGCAGGCCGCGTCCGCGCCCTTCTGGGGCGCAAAGACGTATGCCGCGCCCAGCGTACCGTACAGCGGGTTGTCAATGTCGCACATGACGGTCAGGGGCACATCGTCCAGCGCCGGATGGCGGCGGGAGAGGTCGACATCCGCGATGTCTGCCAGCGTGATGCCGGTGGGTACGAAGCTGCGCCCCTGCCGGTCGAAAAAACGGACGCCCAGCGCGGCGGCTGCGCCGCAGCCGCCGTCGTTGGTACAGCTGCCGCCCAGACCCAGTATCAAACGCTTTGCGCCGTTGTCCAGCGCCGCCGCCATCAGCTGTCCCACGCCGTAGGTGGTGGTGCGTTCCGGATCCAGCCGTCCCTCCGCCAGTGGCAGCCCCGCAGCAGCGGCGCACTCCACCACAGCCGCGCCGTCGGGCAGCAGGCCGTAGAAGCTCTCTGCGTCTGTGCCGAAGGGGTCGCTGACCACAGCGGTCACGCGCTGCCCGCCGCAGGCATCCAGAAAGCAGTCCACGGTGCCCTCGCCGCCGTCGGCCACCGGCAGGGCGTCCACCTGCCAGCCGGGGACGGCAAGGCTGCGGGCGATGCGGCAGATAGCCGGGGAGGACAGCGTGCCCTTGAAGGAATCGGAGATCACGATGCACTTTTTCATGCCCTTTGCCTCCCGTGCGGGTGTTTTTCCTATAGTATATGCAAGCCGCGCGCAGGATGCAAGTCCTTTCCGCCGCAGCGGTAGGAGGAAGAAAACTGCACCTTGCCATATTGCACAAAATACAGCGATGAAATTGTGCGGATTTGCAGATATTTACCTCTTGACTTTAAAGCTCTAAAGGAATATACTCCGAACATCAAATGAGTTTGCCCCACGGGGCGGACGGAAGGGAGATCCGCAATGCTGAGCCGCTATTCCTTTTTCATTTTCGCGTTCCGCTTTGCGGGCCGCTATTTCGGCACGCCCTCCCGGAGCCGTCGATGAGAAGAAAACGCATTTGCACAGATTTATTTGTTGGATTGCCTGGTAGAACAAAATAAGATTAAGAATTTAAAAGAATATCTGGAAAATGTCGAGTTTAATACATTGGGCGTGGATTGTATAGATTTTCTGATAATATTAGGAAATGCAGCCATACGCTTGAACGACACTTCAAGCATAGAAACACTGAAAGGTTATTTGAAGGAAATAAATATTGCAGTTCCATATTATAAATTGTGCTTGAAGGAGCTGGAATTAGAGCTGGAAAAGAAAAGTGGTCGGATTAGGAAGATACTTGGTAAACTTTCACCGTTGAAAGAGTATTTGATTTTACCCCCATACTGTCTATAACATAAACACTAAATCTATGTGTAATATTATCTGTTATTTCTGAAAATTTATAATAAGTTGCGGTTGTTTCAACACAAGGTTCATTATCTATGCTATAACAATATTTTGTAATAGTTGCATTGTCATGAACTGATACAGTTGGAGTAATTGTTATATCAGTATCACCAATTGTAGTAGATATTGCATCAACGGATGGAGATGTATGAGATTTTGTAGTTTTTCCTTTACTGCTAACAATTTCGGATTCTCTTTTTTCATCATCCTTGACATAAACTTTAATTGTGTGTTCCACAAAAGGTTCTACATCTTTAAAATAATAGTTGGGTTCTGTACTAGATACGTAAGATTTATTATCAATACTATAATAATAATTTGTTATTTTACTTCCACCATAGGCTTTTGCATTTACAGTAGCTACAATTAAATCAGTACCTTGTGATAATGATAATGATATAATTTCAGGATTTTTTTCCTCATATAATGTTTTTGCTGTTGCACTTGTTACTTGTGATACTCTCCCCATACTATCTTCTACATATACATCGATAAGATGTTCAATACCTGGTTCTAAATTAGTAAATTTATACATGGAAGTTTCTTGACTTATATAATCTTTGCCATCTATTCTAAAATAAAATTTATCTATTTTACTTCCTGTATATGCTTTTGCATTAACTAATGCAGTTATATCATTTTTATCACTTGTTAAAGATAAACTGTTAATTATTGGATTTTTATCAACATAATTTGTTTTACCAGTGGTACTTTTTTCATCAGATTCATATCCATAACTATCTAAAACATAAACTGTTATAACATGATTGACGGTTGGAGTTAAATCTTTAAAAGTATAATAAGGTAAATCAGATTCTATATAATCATTATTATCTATTTTAAAATAATATTTTTTTATTTTAGCACTATTGAAAGCTTCTGCAGTTATTGTTGCAGTGATATCATTTTCACCGATTGTAAGACTTAGTGAGTTAATAACAGGTTTTTTTAGTTCTATTCCTATATTAGATACTGTTTTTTTTGTAATTAATTCTTTATCATTATTCGATTCTTTAGCATATATTATTGCTTCTTTATCTATTTCAAATTCTACTTTACTTGTATCAACAGATATAAAATTAGAACAAGGTTCCCCATTTATATCACCAATACAATATTCATTTTTATTCTTATTATTGATAAAATTAATTACAATTTTTTTAGTTGGTGTTAGTTCATTTTCTTTTTCTACTTCTATTATTGGAGTATATATTCCACCTATAACATCAACATCACATTTTTTAATATCTACTATTTCTGGTTTCAAATCACCATAGTTTTTATATGCACAGTATTTTTTATCCTTAATCATTAAAAAATAAGAATTGTTACTTAAATCAAAATTTATAATACCATTGTAATCAACTTTTTCGTTATTTAATAAAGTATTTCCATTAACTTTACCATTTGTAATTAAAAACTCTGTAATAGAATTTTTTTGATTTAAAGAATCAATTATATACTCAGTCCTTACTGCTCTTGTATATGAATCTACCGAACTTAAAAAAGCACCTTTTTCTGCTTCAGCTATTGTATTTATAACAATTGGTACAGTTATTACAGCTAATATAGCTAGAACAACTATTACCGCAAGTAATTCTACTAATGTAAATGCTTTCTTTTGATTCATATTATACACTCCTATTATCATCGTATAAAGTATATCAAAGGTAGTAAAAAAAAACAACCAATTACATTAATTTTGGTTATCATTTTTTATTGTTTTTTCATAATTTTTAATCGTATTATATATACATGAATAACTTCTACTATTATAAAATTTACAAAACTTTCTTATACTAACACTTGATTTTTTATATAAATTTATAATCTTATTTTTTTCTGTTTCTGATAAAGCATTAATTGGCTTTCTATTTTTATTTCCATGTATTAAATTAACTTTATTATCTAAAACTTCTTTTTTTAATTTTAATATATATTTTGGATGATATTCGGTTATTTGTGCGATTTCTTTATAAGTTAAAAATGAATTGCCTGATAACTTCTTTTTGATAAGATTAATTGCTTCTTCTTTTCTATTCATTTTATATCACCTTGAATATTGTAGCATTTAAGTAATTTTTTTACAAGATAATTTATTTATAAAAGACATTTTTTAAATATAATCCCTCTGGATGCGCAGTTTTACAAGCATAAACTCTATTTTCTTTTTCAAACATTTCTGGTATTTCATTAATACTTGTTTTTTCTTCACCAACAGATATAAGAGTTCCAACTATATTTCTTACCATATATCTTAAAAAACCATTTCCATTAAATATAAGTTTTAATATTCCGTTACTATAAGTTATTGTTATCTTATTTATTGTTCTTACATAATCTTTTGGTTCACTAGTTGTTTTGGTAAATGTTTTAAAATTATGTGTTCCTTCAAATAATAATGAAGCCTTTTTAATTAGTTCTATGTTTAAACTTCTATTATATTGATAAACATAATTTCTTTGTAATGGATTATATTTTTTTAAATTAATTAAATATTCATATTCCTTTGAAACAACATTGTATCTAGCATGAAAGTCTTGTTTAACATGATTGATTTTTTTTACATATATATCATTTGGAAGTAAACTATTCATAGCTTTTGTTAAGGAATTTAAATTCATTTTTTTTAAACAATCAAAATGAGCTTTTTGATTTATTGCATGTACTTTAGAATCAGTTCTTCCAGAAGCTGATATAGTTATATTAGTATTAAAAATTTTAGAAAGAACATTTTCTATTTCTTGTTGTACAGTTCTTTCATTTTTTTGTTTTTGGTATCCATTAAAGTTTGTTCCATCATATGAAAAAGTCATTAAATATCTCATATAATACCTCATTTTACATATCTATATATGTCTTTCATTAAATCTTTTATATCATCTCTATAACCTATTTTTATATTTCTCAACTCATAAACTCTTTTTGAAAATTCTATAGTTTTTGGAATTTTAAATTGATTATAATTTTCATTAGTAAAAACATCATATTTATTTCCTTGATTTATTATGCTATCCTTTAAAATAATTACATTATCTGATATTTTGTGTATAAACTCTATATCTTTTGATATTATCAAAATTGTATTATTTTCTTTTTTTAATTCTTTTAAAATAAACAACATTTTTTGTTTATTTTTATAATCTAAATCTTCTGTTGGATTATTTAAAATAATTAATTCATTATTAAATAATATATTTATAAATATATAGCACATTCTTAATTGCCCAGAACTCATTTCATATATATTTTTATTATATAATTCACTTTCTAAATCAAATAACTCTTTTATTTTATTTAATTTACTTTCTGAAACATTATTTTTATATAAATTTATTTCATCATTTAATGTATTTGTTTTAAATGAAAAAATTATATTATTTAATAATATATACTTTCTATCATTAACTATTAAATTACTTAAATTACCATAATCTATTAATGAGTTAATTTGATTATCAATCAATTTTATAGTATTAATACATTGTTTTTTATTATTACTTATTCCAATTATTTCCATAGAGTTTCCACCATTTCATTAATATCTAATATATTATTTTCTAGTAGTCCATAAAATTTTAGTTTATTTGATAAATCAACCATAAATGGTAATTCAATATTATTTTCTTTTAATAATTTTTCATTTTTTAAAATCGTAGATGGTTTTGAATTAGATATTATTTTCCCATTGTTTAATATAATTATTTTATCAGAATCTAAACTTTGTTCTATATCATTTGTAATATTTATTAAAGTTATTTTTTTTTGTTTTATATAATCAAGTATTTGTTTTTTATTATTTATTTTATCTAATACTCTATCAAGTATTAATACTACTGGTTTTAAAGATATAGCGTATGCAATATTTACTAATTGTTGTATTTCGTATAAAGATACATTTGATATATCTGTTATATCTAAGTTAAAATCACTATATACTTTTGTTTTTTGTAATTTCTTTAGTTTATTTCTGTTTAACTTTATGTTTTTATCTAAATATATTATATACTTTGTTGGATCAATAAGTGTTTCATCAAAATATATATTTTTTGTTTTGATTTGTCCGGATATTATTTTACCTAATGTTGTTTTTCCACTTCCATTTGGACCAATTAGCATATTAATAGTATTGAGTTTAATACTTAAATTAAGATCATTAAAAAGTTCATCTTTGTATTTAAAATTAAGTCCTATAATATTTAATTCCTTCATAAAATTTCCCCCACTAATAATACTAGATAATATTAAACATAAATCTATTAACGTTATACATCTAATTAGTTATTCTATTATATTTTGACTTTTTTTACAATCTTTTTTATACAAAAAAGCATAAAAATTAATTTATGCTTTAATATACTTTTTAAATTCTTCTGGATAAGGAATTTCAAATTTATATTTTGAGTTGTTTTTAAACTCTACATTGTATGCACATAACATAAGTCTTTTAGCTCTTATTTTACTTCCATATTTTTTATCACCAACAATTGGATGATTTATATCACTAAGATGAACTCTTATTTGATTTTTTTTACCAGTTTTTATGTTAACTTTTAATAATGAATATAAATCATTAGTTTTAATTACTTCATAATTAGTTATTGCAAGTTCACCTTTATTTGAAGAATAAGTTTTATGAAATGAATTTTCTTTTAAATAAGATTTAATTGTTCCTGATTTTTTTTCTAAAATTCCTTCTACTACCGCATAATAATTTCTTATTACTTCATCATTCCAATTTTGTTGTAATTTATTTTTAAAATCTTGATTTTTTGAGAATATTACTATACCAGATGTATCCTTATCTAATCTATGCACTACAAATATTTTTGCATTTTTATTACTTTTTTTTACATAATCTGATATATATTTATACAAAGTTTTTTCTGTTTCCTTTTCAGTAGATATTGAAAGTAACCCTGATGGTTTATTTACAACTATAATATTGTTATCCTCATATATTATATCTATATCATTAATCTTTTTTATTATTTCCACAGTATAATTTTTTTTAAGTAAATAATTATATTTAGTTATTACTTTTTTATTAACCAAAACCATTTCATGTGAAAGTAATGATTTAATCGTGTTTTTCGACTTATTTTTTATTTTTTCTAATAAAAACTCTAATAATTCTTGCTCTTTTTCCACAGTAAAATTCATTTTATCACCATTATTTATACAAATTTTTTATTGCCTCTATAACACCTAACTTACCATATTCATATGTCACTGAACCTTGTTGGTAAGCTATGAATGGAGGTTTTAATGGACCATCACAGGAAAGTTCAATTGAAGAACCTTGTGTAAATGTTCCTGCTGCCATAATTATTTTATCACTATATCCGGGCATATCCCATGGTTGAGGCAAAACATATGAATCAATTGGCGATCCCATTTGAATACCTTGACAATATTTTATTAGTTTTTCAGCATCATTAAATTCAATATTTTGTACTATGTCTGCCCTCTCATCACAGTATCTTGGTTCTACCTTATATCCTAATTTTTCCATAACATAACTTGTAAATACTGCAGTTTTTAAACTTGATGATACTATATATGGTGCCATAAAAAGTCCTTGATATAATGATTTATTTATTCCAAGAGTTGGACCTACTTCCTTACCTTCACCTGGCAGTGTTAATCTTTCGCTAACAAGTTTTATTAGATTTTTTTTACCTGTTATATATCCACCATTTGGAGCAAGCGCACCACCTAAATTTTTTATAAGTGAACCCACTACTATATCTGCTCCAATTTCTATAGGTTCTTTTGTAGAAACTAATTCGCAATAGCAGTTATCTATCATAATTATTACTTTATCATCAATATTTTTAATATATTTTATTATTTTTTCTAATGAAGATATTGTTATGCTTTTTCTTGTTGAATAACCTTTAGATCTTTGTATTTCTATAAGTTTAATATTATTATTTTGTAAGGTTTCTTTGATTTTTTCATAGTCAAATTCATTATCAATTAAATCGATTTGTTTATAATTTATCCCAAATGATTTTAAAGAGCTTTCATTTTCTTTTATCCCTATTACTTCATCCAAAGTATCATATGGTTTACCTGTTATACTTAACATTGTATCGCCTGGTCTTAAAAGACCAAATAGTGTTACAGTTAGTGCATGACTTCCAGATATAATTTGTGATCTTACTAATGAATCTTCTGATTTAAATATATCACTATATACATTTTCTAAAGTATCTCTTCCTGTATCACCATATCCATAACCTGTTGTTTGCGAAAAATGTGTTTCAGAAACTTTATTTTTTTTAAATGCATTTAATACTTTATTACTGTTAAATTCACAAATTTTATCTATTTTTTTATATTCTTCTTCTAATTCTTTTTCGGATTTTTTAATTATCTCATCTAAATTATTCATATATTTCACCCCAATTAATTATTGCTCCAGTTTTTATATTATTTTTTGTTACTAAATCATATATTTTTTCTGCAACCTCGTTTGGTTCAATTAATCTTTTTTGACCTGTTCTTTTTAATTCATTTTCTAAATAAATTGGATCCATTTCCTTTATTGCTTCTGTATTTACCCAAGGTAACATAAGAGAAACTATAGTTATATTAGGAATAGCTAAAGAAAGCGTTTTAGTAACTGAATTTAAAGCTGATTTTGATGCACAGTAGTCAATGCTTAGCTCATTATATGTATCAACTGCATCTGTTGATGAAATGTTTATAACTGTTTTAACATCATTTCTAAATATTTTTGTTATTAAAAATGGTGCGACAACATTTGTATCTAAAACTTTCATAAATTCTTCTTTTGTTTTATCAATTAAATAATTATCAATAGCTAAAGCAGCATTATTTACAATAATATCTATTTTTTTATATTTTTTAATTACCTTGTTGTACATATCAACTATTTCTGATTCATTTGTCAAATCAGCTTTTACAAGCATAACTCCAACATTGTAATTATTTTTAATTAATTTTTCTAATTTGAAAGCATTTTCTTCACTTTTATTATAATTTATTATTACATCATATTTATTTTGCGCAAATGTTTTTACTATTTCCGCACCTATACCTTTTGCTGCACCTGTTACTAATATTACTTTGTTTTCCATTTAATTCACCACCATATGTCATAAAATCATTATTAATTATACTATATTTTTGTTTAAATTTCATTATTAATTAAAATATTATTTATAATCACAAAATTCCGACATTTTTTTATAAATTTATCACATTTTTCCAATTATAAATAAAAAAAAGTGAATTTAATCACTTTATTTTGATTTTATTTCATTAATATATCTATTAATTTTTTTTGACCAATTTGGATCTGATGCATACCTTTTATTTATTTGTTCTGGTGTAGTTAATCCTTTAGATATATAGTTATCATACAAATTAGTTATGTAACTTTTTATTCCTTCTTCTTGTGTATCAAATTTTTTATATGAACCACCATTACAACCAGGTGCTCCTTTTTGTCCACCATAATTGTTACATTTAGAAGCTAAATAACCGCAGTTCCATTTACAACCTGTTTCTTGTAACATTACTGCAACAGCTAAGTATGGGTCAACTCCTGTTTCAATTGAATATTTTGCGAAAATATAACCTTGTCCTTTTACATCAGAATTAAGGGACTTATCAAGCTTTTCAGCAAGTTCATCCAATGTCATATTATCATATACAATTTTTGTAGAATCCATTGATTCTGCTTTGTTTTCGCATACTACATAACCACTGGCAACCACTTTTTCATCACTATATTTTAAGTATGTTATATTAGTTCCAATAAGTATTAATAGAACTACTAAAACACCAAATTCTTTCGTTTTCAAAAAATTCACCTCATTACGTGATAAATATGATTTTACCATTTTATGTGATTACTGTCAAATTGAGCAAGTTATAAATAATTAAAACAAGTATTAATTAATTTTCTTAAATTCCTGTTTTAATATTGAATATAAATAAATATTTACTTTTTTATTTGATATCATTTCTATATATTTTTTATAGCCATTTAATTGATCAATATATTTTTCATCATCAATATTTGATAATTTATAGTCTATTATATCTATATAGTTTTCATATACTAACATTAAATCAATAATTCCTTTATATAAAATATGATTATCTTCATATTCAAATTCATACTCTTTAAATATTCTTGAATTATTTATATTATCAAATATAGGATTTGAAATAAAATTCATAACTGTTTTCTTTTCTATATTATTTAGCAGAGAATAATCTATATTTTTTAGATCTAACATTTCAAATAATTTATGGATTTTCTTACCATACTCCATGTTAAAGTATTGTTCTTTTGTAATTAATATTTTGCTTTTTTTAGAAAAAGTATTTTTTTCTACTATGTCTTTTTCTATATTTATTTCATTAACATTTAAAGTTTCATTACTATCATTTAATAAAATATTCTTTTGTTTTATAAATTTGTAATCTTTATTAATTACAATATCTGAAAAATCTATTTTGTTTATATATTTTTCTAAAACATAATCTATAGAATTCAGTATGTCATAAAATGATCTATATTTTAGTTTTAATGATTCATCTAGTTTACTATCATTATTAAAATATGGAGATACTATAATCATTTTTTCTCTTGCCCTTGTTAGTGCGACATATAAAAGTCTAATTTGTTCTGAAATTTCTTCTTTTATATATCTTTGTTTAAGCATTGTCTTATATATTGTTTCTCCTATACCTTCATTATAATAAGGTAATATAATTCCATATTGATTGTCATATAATATTTTTTCTTTTAAATCACTTATATTAAATTTTTTATAAATCATTGAATAATAGCATACTGGAAATTCTAATCCTTTTGATTTATGAATAGTCATTATTTTAACACTATTAGAGCTTTCTATGTTAGTTTTATATTTTATTTCAAAGTTATAATCTTTTAGACTATTTAAAAATTTAATAAAATCATATATATCATAACCCATACTAGATGTTGAAACACACAAATTATTAATATATTCGATTACTACTTGAAGTGCGACTATATCCCCAACTTTTTCAGCTTTTTCATAAAAGTTAAATTCTTCTATAATTTTATCTATTAAGATTTCAGAAGTAATATCATCTATATCTAGAAGTAAATTAATCTTTTTCATTACTTCACTTTCTTGAATATTGTTGTTCAAATATTTAAAAATATTTTCATCTGTTTCTTCTATTAAAAAACTTCTAGAGATACTCATAAATAAATATTTAAATTCGTTGTCAAATTGTTTATTTTTGGTTTTAACTATTAAATTTAATATATTTCTTATAAGTATAATTATTATATTTTTAGTAACTATTTCATCTCTTACTAAAGTAAGTGGAATTTCCATGTATTCAAATATTTTTTTGTATAAATCAAAACTTGTTGATCTATCTACTAATATAACAAAATCTTTGTATTCAATGTTTCTAAGTTCAAATGTTGATTTTTCTGTAACTTTATAGTTATTTTTTATTTTATTTTTTATATCATTAGCTATAAAAAATATTTCTTTTTCTTCTTTTGAATATTCTTTATCATCTGCATCATATGTAAATATATCTAAATCTGTATTATAATCTAATTCTTTATATGAATTATTTCCAAATACCATAGCATGTCCATTATTATAATCTGCTCCACCTATGTCATCATTCATTATTTCTTCAAAAATTTCATTTATATTATAAAGTACTTGTTTTCTAGAACGGAAATTTTTATTCAAGTCTATTTTAATTCCATTTTTTCTTTCATTATATAGATCATACTTTGATTTAAATAAATATGGATTTGCATTTCTAAATTTATATATTGATTGTTTAATATCTCCAACCATATAAACATTATTATTTGATATTAAACTTATAAATTCTTCTTGTAGATCATTTGTATCTTGATATTCATCTATCAATATTTCTTTAAATGAATTTTTTACCTCTTCTCTAACATAATCATATTTTTTCATTATGTTACAAGCCATAAGTGCAATATCTGTAAATTCATATGCGCAAATGATGTTTTTATAATTTTTAATTTGTTCATCTATTTCTTCAATTATCTCAATAATTATTTCTGCATAATTTTTTGTCAATAAAATTGAATTTTTTATTTCATCTAATGAGTCATATATACAAATCGATTTTATTTCTTTAATTGTATTTGAAATATTTTCTTTTATTTTTTTTAATTGTTCATCACTATTTTTTGGTGCATTTGGAAGTCTAACATTTAGTATTGACACTAGATTGTCATAATCTTTACTGTTTATAATTGGATTTAACACATTTTCTAAATCTAAATAAAATTTATTATAATCCATGTAACTTATTTTATTTAAATCGTCTGATATAAAGGTAATTTTTTTAAAAATTATACTTAAAAAATCATTTATATCTTTGTTAATGTTTTCCTCTGAGTATTTTGTACCTATGTATGATTTTAAATACTCTTTTTTGTCAATTTTTAAGTTTAATTTATTATTTATGTTAAGTATTGCGTTTTTTATTTCTGAATCATCTTTAGTACAAAAATCATTTATTAATTTAAGAAATTTTTCATTTTTATTTTTATATAAGTTTTCAAAAATTTCATCTATTATTTCTCTTTCTTTTATTCTTATTATATTTGAATCAACTATAGAAATTGATTTATTTATATTAAGTAGATAATGATATTTTTTTACAATCGAAAGTGCATAGCTATCAAATGTTGTTATATAACTAGAATCTATTTTTTCTAAGTTTTTTTTATCATCTATACTTAAAAGAGCTTTTTTTATTCTATCTTTCATTTCACGAGCTGCTAAATTAGTAAAAGTTAAAATAAGAAGTTCATCTATATTTATTCCTTTTGATAATTTAGTTATAACACGTTGAGTTAGTACAGCTGTTTTTCCACTTCCTGCTCCTGCACTTACTATAATATTTGTGCCATCTTTATTTATTGCATCTTGTTGTTCTTTTGTCCAACTAGGCATTTTTTTCACCTTCTTTTAAATAAACAAAATCTTTTTCATTTCTATAACATATTTCATTATAAATACATTTATCACATGAAGAAAATTTATCTGATTTTTTTGGATTAATTTCAAAATCTGCATTTGTTATACTATTTATTGCCTCATCTATTTTTTGTTCTACAAGTTCAAGCATCTCATTTATTTTTTTGTTATTTAATAATTTTGTATATGCATAAAATCCGTTTTTACCTTTTTTCATACCTTTTATAACTGTGCTATCTTCATATGATGAATCTATTTTGCTTATTAATTCTTCTGAATCTATTGTATATCCTATTAATTTTAAGTTTTCTAAAGGTTCTTTATCATTTATATTTGGTTTTTTATGTAATAGTTTTTGATAATATAATCCTATTACCTCTGTATTTTTAAATTCTTTGTTTATTAAATATAAATATATAGGTAATTGCATATTAATTCCATAATTAATTTTATCTAATGATGTATCCAGAGTACCCGTTTTATAATCTATAATAACTGCATATGTTTTATCATTTGATTTTTCATAAAGTATTTTATCTACTATTCCCATAAAGGTTATTTTCATAGTATTAGATTTATCAACATATATTTTTTTCTCATATAATGCATCTTTTAATGTTGTATATTTATATTGTTTTTTTATAGTTGTTATTATATCGTTCAAGTTATGAATAAGTTTATCTATAAAAAATTGTTCTTTATATGTAAAAGTTTTATTTAACGTGTTTAAATATTCATTTGAGCAATTATATAAATCAAAGTTTTCTTCAAATGCATGTGATAAAACATAATGGAATAGATTTCCTATTGTTAACTGTAATGTATCATTATTTATATTTATTTTAAGTAAATCATTTAGGTAATATTTAAATTTACAATTGTAATAATCATTTAAACTTGTATATGAAAGTAACAATGAATTATTTAAATATTTATTTAAGTCATCTTTTTTTATACTTGTATATTTATTATTATAATCTAAATATTTTATATTGTATTTATTATAAAGTGAATTTAAATTCTTGTTTATATGACCATATTTGGTATAAAAATCTAAATATTTTATTAAATTATATTTGTTTAGTTTATTTGAATATTTTGAATTAAATTCCTCAATTTTTTCAGTTTTTAGTCCCAATTCATTTACTAAGTTTGATTCATAATATTCATTTGTAGTTGATTTAAGTGAATATGTTATCATTAAATTATCAATCTGTTTTAAAGTGTTTATTATCTGTTTTTTATTTATAGTATTTAATTCATATGAAACATTTAAATCAAGTATTTTTTTTATTTCATCGCTTAAATATTCATCATCATGACAGGTAATTGGATAATTATTATTAAATCCTAGTAAAAAAACATATTTATTTAATTCATTAATTTTTATACAATCTTTATATTTTTTATCTAATATTTTTGTATTTTTAAATTCATTTTCCAACAATTTAATTAATAACTCATCATTACACCATACAAATTTATTACATATATTAACAAATTCGTTGTATAAAGTAGAATTCTCTATATATTTTAATGACTCTTCTATACTTTTTGTTTCATTATATTTTTTAATAAAATTTTTACACGTTGTTGTCCCATATAAATAATTGTCATTTTGTATATCTACAGGTATGTTATAAAAATCTGACATTAATTTTATTACATTTTTATAATCATCAGTTACATTTATTATTGAAATATCATTAATATTGACTTTTTCATTTATTAATTTTGAAATAGTTTCAAATATGTACTCAACTTCATCAAATATGTTATTAAATTGATAGCAATTTTCTATTTGTTTTTCTTCTATTGGATATATTATATCAACATTTGTTATTTCTTTTTCGCCAATTCTAGCAGCTTCAATACTTGATCTT
>OLWB01001905.1_pt1 | contig 18014 bp, 18 predicted proteins | sample 1673331 | NCBI WGS metagenome assembly OLWB01 (sample SAMEA3178943, study PRJEB25190) | human gut metagenome | biome: human gut; feature: human-associated habitat; material: faeces | place: Austria | collected 2013
TCAGCCGGATAGACACAGGCAAAACCGTGTGTTTTCTTGTGTCAGGCGGCCTTTCAGCAGCGCTTCGACACTTCGTCATTTGCAATTCTTCTGGTAGATGGTATACAGCCCCTCCATCAGCAGGTACTTGTCGTACACCACGCGGTTGCGGCAGTACCGGGCGATCACCGGCGCGTTGGGGCCGGTAGCCACAATGGACGGCTCCGCGCCGTGCAGCGTCTCCCGGATGCGGTCGATCACGCCGTCCAGCATGGCCGCCGTGCCGTATACGATGCCGCTGCGCATGCACTCCTCGGTGTTCTTCCCGATCAGCTGCTTCGGGTGCTCCAGCGAGATGTTGGGTAGCTGCGCCGTGTGGTGGGACAGTGCATCCAGCGACAGCCGCACGCCGGGGAACATCAGTCCGCCCTCGTAGGTGCGCTTCTCGGAAATGTAGGAGATAATGGTAGCCGTCCCCATGTCGATCATGATAATGGGCACCGGGTACTTTTCCAGCGCGGAAACGGCATTGGCCACGATATCCGCGCCCAGCTGCTGGCTGTTGAACTCCATGCGGATGTTCAGCCCCGTCTTGATACCGGCACCCACCACCATGGGCGGCTTGCCCAGCAGCCGCGTCAGCGCCTTTTCCATCATGAAATTCATGGGCGGCACCACGCTGGACAGGATCGCGCCGCTGACCTGGCGGATGTCGCAGCCGTACAGGGTAAACAGGTTCATCAGATCGATGCTGATCTGATCCGCCGTCTTGCGGCTGTCGGTGTCAATGGACGCCAGAAACTTCAGTTCCTTCTGCCTGTCGAACAGCCCTACGGATATGTTGGAATTCCCGATATCAATGGCCAAAAGCATGCTATGATCTCCTTCCTGCCCTTTTTGCTTATCATACCACGGTGCAGTCCGCTTTACAAGGCGAAAATGAACCCCGGCTTGTCGGCCGGGGTTCATCGCGCATCTTATTTCTCACTCCTGCGTCATGAAGGCGTCCGCCTCGTCCACGGTGTGCATGTGCTCCAGCATACGCACCACCATGTTGCTGTAGCCCCACTCATTGTCGTACCACGCGATGAGCTTGACGAAATCCTGATCCAGAGAGATACCTGCCGTCTCGTCGAAAATACAGGGGCAGGGATTGCCGATGAGGTCGGTGGACACCACCTGGTCGCGGGTATAGCCGATGACGCCCTTCATGTACGTCTCGGACGCATGGAGGATCTCATAGCAGATGTCCGCATAGGAGGCGGTCCTGCTGAGCCGCGCGGTCAGATCCACCACGGATACGTCCGCCGTGGGCACGCGGAAGGCCATGCCGGTCATCTTGCCCTTCAGGGACGGGATCACGCGGCCAACGGCCTTGGCTGCGCCGGTGGTGGTGGGGATGATGTTGTTGAGGATGGAACGACCCGTGCGCCAGTCGCTGCCGCCGCGGGAGTCCACGGCCTTCTGCTTGGCGGTGGAGGCATGGATAGTGGACATCAGGGACTGCTCGATGCCGAACTCCTTGTGGATGACATAGGCCAGCGGCGCAAGGCAGTTGGTGGTGCAGCTGGCGTTGGAGATGACACGCATATCGCTGCGGTATTCATCGCTGTTGACGCCGAACACGAAGGTAGGCGTGGCGTCGTCCTTGGCCGGAGCCGTCAGGATGACCTTCTTGGCGCCGCCCTTAAAGTGGCGGGAGGCCTTCTCGGTGGTGTTGTTGGCGCCGGTGGACTCGATGATGTACTCTGCGCCGCAGTCCGCCCAGTTGATCATCGCCGCGTCGGACTCGCTGTAGATCTTGATCTTACGCCCGTTGACGATCAGGTCGCCGCCGGCGTGCTCCACAGTGCCGGGGAAATTACGGAATACGGAGTCGTATTTCAGCAGATACACCATGTAGTCCACATCCGCCTTGCGCAGGTTGATACCGCATACCTCGAAGCGCTCCGGATCGTCCGCCAGTATGCGCAGCACCACCCGTCCGATACGGCCAAAGCCGTTGATACCGATCTTAATTGCCATGTCAGTGTCCTTCCTTCGTTTCCCCGCCCTGGGCGGCTGTATTTGTTCCAGGTACATTATATCAGCTTATAAAAATTTGTCACTACAAAAGTGAAAAAATATTGCCAATTTTACCGCTAATTTTGCCGTTTTTCTTCCGGAAGATTCAATTTTTTCTCAATTCGAAACCAAATGTTCCATACATTTCAAACCTTATAAACATGCCGTTTCTGTCGTAATTTCATTCAAAATCACATGTCATACGCCAGACAGCACAAGGTCGGACGATCGTCCGGCCTTGTGCTTATGGAGGGTTCTGTGGGCGTCACAGAATGATGCAGATCAGTCCTCCGCCGCCCTCGTTGATGATGCGCTCCAGCGCCTGCCGCAGCTTTGCCTGCGCATCCGCCGGCATACGCTTCAGCTTCGCCTGTAAGTCCTCGCCCACGATCTCGTGGAAGCTGCGCCCGAAGATATTGGACTGCCACAGCTTGCCGGTATCCCCCTCGAACTCCTGCAGCAGGTAGTTTACCATGTCCTCCGACTGCTTTTCGTTGCCCACGATGGGGGAAACCGTCGTCTCGATATCCGCCCGGATCAGGTGTATGGACGGCGCGCTGGCGCGCATCCGCACGCCGTACCGTCCCCCCTGCCGCACGATCTCCGGATCCTCCAGATTCAGCTCCTCCACGCCGGGCATCACAATGCCGTAGCCCGTCTCCCGCGCCGCCTTCAGCGCCGGCGCGACCTTGTCATACTCCCGCTTGGCCTCGGCCAGCTCCCCTATCAGCTGCATCAGGTCGCCGTCATCGCCGACCTGCAGGCCGCTCTGCTGGCTCAGCGTCTCGAAGAACATCCGGCGCGGCAGCCGGATTTCCACCTGCGCCACGCCGCTGCCCAGGTCAATATCCGACGACGATGCGCTTTCCACGTTCTCTCCCTGCGCCAGAAGCGCCATGCACGGCTGTAAATCGGATATCCTTGTCAGCTGTGATGCTGCCTGGCTTATCTCCTGATACAGCCCGCTGCGTATGGGGTGCTCTCCAGGCAGGGCGTCCACCCACGGCGGCAGGAACACATCCAGCTCCTGCAGGGGGAACTGATACAGCAGCTCGCGGATAATGCCGTTGATGTCCTCCTCCGTCAGCGCCAGACAATTGACGCACCGGCAGCCCACGCCGTATTTCTCCCGTATCTCCTCCGCTGCGGCGGCAGCGCGGGCGCCCTCCGGCTGGGCGGAGTTCATCAGCACCAGGAACGGCTTGCCGATCTCCTGCAGCTCCCGTATGACCCGCTCCTCCGCCTCCCGATAGTCCTCCCGCGGTATGTCCGTCACCGTGCCGTCGGTGGTCACCACCACGCCCACGGTGGCGTGGTCGGTAATGACCTTCCGCGTGCCGATCTCCGCTGCCTCCGTCATGGGTATCTCGTGGTCGAACCACGGCGTCATCACCATGCGCGGCGCCAGATCCTCGAACTGCCCCACGGCGGAATCCACCATGTACCCCACGCAGTCCACCAGCCGCACCGAGAAGGCCGCACCCTCCTCCAGCCGGATCTGCACCGCCTCCTCCGGCACGAACTTCGGCTCCGCCGTCATGATGGTGCGTCCGGAGCCGCTCTGAGGCAGCTCATCCTGCGCCCTGTCGCGGCGATAGGCGTTGTCGATGTGCGGCAGCACCAGCGTCTCCATAAACCGCTTCACAAAGGTGGATTTCCCCGTGCGCACAGGCCCCACCACGCCGATATATACGCTGCCGCCGGTGCGCTGCGCCATGTCCTGATAAATGGACGTTGTCTCCTTCATAATGCCATCCTCCGAATCCTGTCTGTTGCCTTATATCTATGCGCGCACGGCGTCGTTTAGAATCTGCCGCCCAGAGCGGAAAATGCCCTTGTGTCCACGGGGAATTTGTGATAAAATTGACACATAGTCGGGTACTGTGCAAGTTTTATGAATGCGGAGGCGAACACTGTGGAAGATCAGAATATAGATCGTCGCGTCAGAAAAACGAAAAAACAGCTACGACAGGCTTTGATGGATCTCATGTCCGAGAAGCCCTCCAAGTCCATCTCCGTCCGGGAGCTGGCGGAGCGGGCGGACATCAACCGCGGCACGTTCTACATCCACTACAAGGACGTTGGCGACCTGCTCCAGCGGTTGGAGGACGAGATGGCGGAGCGTCTGATCCTCGTGTGCAAAAAGTACGCCTACGCCAACACGGAGGTCAGCGCCTTCCCCTACCTGACGGAGCTGTACCGCTTCGCGCAGGACAATGCCGACCTGTGTCTGGTGCTGCTGGGTCCTAACGGCGACCGGGCGTACACCGAGCGGATCTGTTCCATTCTCCGCAGCTACTTCCTTCAGGATTTCCTGTCCCGTTTTTACACCGGCAGCTCCGATCGGCTGGATCACTTCTGTTCCTTTATCGTCTCCGGCAACCTGACGCTGACGCTGGACTGGCTGTCCGGCGGCATGAAAGAGTCGGCGGAGGAAATGGCGGCTCTGGCCGGTGCCATCATCATGGACGGCGTCCGGGCGATGTGATGTACTTGAATATGCAAAAAGGCGGCCACGCGGCCGCCTTTTATACTTTCTGTCGATAGTACCATTCCTGTCATTCCGAGAAGCAACTATTTCCGTGCCGAAAGGCGGCGCAAAAATAGCGGCATTATCAAAATACCACAACCAGCAGCATTTTGAACCTCTCCTGTCCGAACACCGCGTGGGGATGGCGGGCGGGCATGAGGATGGACTCGCCCTCGTGGAGGATGTGCTCCACGCCGTCCACGGTGATGCGCCCCTCGCCGTCCAGACACAGCACCAGCGCGTCGCCGCCGGACTCGTGGGTGCTGATCTCCTCTCCCTTGTCGAAGGCGAACAGCGTAACGCTGACGGCATCGTTCTGCGCCAGCGTCTTGCTGACCACCTGACCGGGCTGGTAGGCCACCTGCTCCTTCATGGTCAGAACGGTGGCAATGTCGTAATTCTTCATCATGGCCGAAAGCTCCTTCCTTGATGAAAGAGGGCGGCTGATGCCGCCCTCCCATTTTGTATTTACTTACCCAGCGCCGCCTTGAGAGCGTCCACGCGGTCGGTCTTTTCCCAAGCCACGCCCAGCTCCTCACGACCCATGTGGCCGTAGGCCGCCAGCTGGCGGTAGATGGGCTTGCGCAGGTCGAGATCGCGGATAATGGCGGTGGGGCGCAGGTCAAAGACCTTCTCCACAGCGGCCTCCAGCTCGCTGTCGGCCACCACGCCGGTGCCGAACGTCTCCACCAGCACGCTGACGGGACGCGCCACGCCGATGGCGTAGGCCAGCTGCACCTGGCACTTGTCGGCAAGACCGGCAGCCACCACGTTCTTGGCCACCCAGCGGGCGGCGTAGGCCGCGGAGCGATCCACCTTGGTGGGATCCTTGCCGGAGAAGGCGCCGCCGCCGTGGGGCGCGCTGCCGCCGTAGGTATCCACGATGATCTTGCGTCCGGTCAGGCCGGCATCGGCGGCGGGGCCGCCGCTGACAAAGCGGCCGGTGGGGTTCACATAGATCTTCGTCTCGCCGTCCAGCAGCTCGGCAGGAACAGTGGGCTTGATGACCAGCTCGATCATATCCTTGCGGATCTGCTCCAGCGTCACGTCGGGGCTGTGCTGGGTGGACAGCACCACGGTGTCCACCCGAACGGGCTTGCCGTTCTCGTCGTACTCCACGGTGATCTGGGTCTTGCCATCGGGACGCAGATAGTCCACCAGACCCTGCTTGCGCACGTCGGTCAAGCGCTTGGCCATCTTGTGGGCGATGGAGATAGCCAGAGGCATCAGCTCCGGCGTCTCGTTGCAGGCGTAGCCGAACATCATGCCCTGGTCGCCGGCGCCGTTGTCCAGCTCGCTCTTGCCGGTGGACTTGGCCTCGTAGCTCTTGTCCACGCCCAGCGCGATATCGCCGGACTGCTCGTCGATGTTGGTGATGACGGCGCAGGTATTACCGTCGAAGCCGCAGTCGGAGGAGTTGTAGCCGATGTCCAGCACCACCTGACGGGCGATTTTGGGGATATCCACATAGCAGCTGGTGGTGATCTCACCCATGATATGGATCAGGCCGGTGGAGGCGCAGGTCTCGCAGGCCACGCGGCCGTTGGGGTCCTGCTCGAAGATCGCGTCCAGAACCGCGTCGGAGATCTGGTCGCAGACCTTATCGGGATGTCCCTCGGTAACGGATTCAGAAGTAAACAGATGTCTTGCCATGGTTTTTTCTCCTTTCAGCTTTGAGAAATGCAACAAAAAAGCGCTCTGTCCGAATCGACAGAGTGCTGTATCTCTTGCTCTCCTCATCTTTCGATTCGTTCGTCGGATTTGGCACCTTGAAAAAACAGGTTGCCGTGGCTTCACAGGGCCGATCCCTCCGCCACTCTTGATAAGGTATTCACTTGTACTGTATATTGTAGCATCTTTTCCGCCGTTGTCAATAGGGTTTCCTGAAATTAAAAAAGTATTCATTTTTTCCCGTTTCCGGGAAATACCGCCACGATCACGCCAGCAGCTCCGCCAATCCCACCATCACCGGCATGGTCACGGCGGAAATCGCCGTCTGCACCGATACCAGCGACGAAGCCAGCTCCGTGTCCTTGCCGAACCGGGCGGCGAACATGCTCAGCAGCGCCGCAGGCGGCGCGCTGGCCGCGATGAGCAGCACCAGCGTCAGGTCGTGGGGCACCTGCAGCGCAAGGCATATCCCCAGCGACACCAGCGGCAGCACCACCAGCCGCAGCACCAGCGTCACCCATGCGCTGGCGCCCCGCAGCGCCCGGCGAAAGTCCGCGTGGCTGAGCTGATAGCCCACCACCAGCATGGGCACCGGCGTATTCAGCTCGGACAGATAGCGCACAGGAACCATCAACATCTCCGGCACCGTAATGCGGCACAGATACAGCACCATGGCCGCCGCCACACTGATTACGCCGGGGTTCAGCAGCAGCGGCTTCAGCCGCAGCTGGCTGCGGTCGTCGGTGACGGCGTACACGCCCCACGTCCATGTGAGCACCGTGAACACGATCACATACGCCGAGCCGTAGAAAATGCCGATGCTGCCCAGCATAGCCGCCATCAGGGGATAGCCGATAAAGCCGCAGTTGGAAAACACCGCGGCAAAGCGCAGATCGCCCTGCTGCTGGGTATCCCCATCCCGGATCAGCAGCACAGCCACCACGATGAACACCACGTGCAGCAGCAGCGAAACGCCTGTCACCAGTCCGAAATTCCGCAGCATCTCCCGCTCCAGAGGCCGCTGGAACGCCACGATCATCATGCAGGGGGACACCACGTACATCACAAGGTTGCTCATGGCCGTGGAAGCGCGGTCGTCCAGTATCTTCACCTTGCCCAGCACAAAGCCCACCACCAGCAGCAGGTACAGCGTAATGATCTGCTGGCCTACGGTAAGAAACGACTGAAGCATGGGTATTTCCTCTCTTTCACGCAGAATAACACCGCCCAGTGTACCACAAAACCGGGCGGTGTCAAGAAAAATCATCGCTGGACAGTGCCCTGTCCCTTCACCTGTCGTCCGCTTCCCGTCCCACCGACCTCTCCGCAGAAAAGCCGTCGGGGTAGCGGCGCTCCAGCTTCTCCAGATTGGCGCGTAGGATGTCCTCCAGCGGCATTCCCAGCGCCGTGGCCGCCTCCGCCAGATACCACGCCACGTCGCCCAGCTCTCCGGCCAGGTGCTCCCGATCCAGCGGGTGCCCCTGCGCCAGCCACTTCTTCACGATGTCGATGGCCTCGCCGGACTCGCCGCACAGCCCCATAACGCTGTTGATGAGCACGTCCCGTTCGGTCAGCTTCGGGTTCAGCGTCGCCATGGCGCGCTGCTGGTATTCGTTGATGGTCATATCCCGCTCCCCTCCAACAGCACCGGTATCTGCCGCAGATCCGTGACCTGCCATGTAACATCCGCCCCCTCCGGCGCACCGGGACGGCGGTAGTAGCAGGTTTTCATGCCGTACTGCCTGCCACCGGCCATGTCGGAGGTCAGCGAGTCGCCGATGATGACGCATTTCTCCGGCGGCAGGGGCGCGGCGCGCCCCTCGTTCAGCTGTGCGAACGCCCCGTCAAAGAACGCCGCCGCGGGCTTGGACGCGCCCAGACGCTCCGAGATGAAGAACCAGTCGAAATACCGCTTCATCCCCGCCAGCTCCAACCGGTGGAGCTGCTGGTCATAGGGGCCGTTGCTGGCCACAGCCAGCGGGTATTTCCCGTGGAGCGCCTCCAGCAGCTCCATAGCGCCGAGCACGGGGATGGCGCTGTCGTACAGGGCGGCGCGGAAATACGTTTCGAACACCGTGCCGTCAAAGTCGATGTCCAGCGCGGCGAACACGTTGTTCCAGCGGATGCGTTCCAGCTCCGCGAACGTCAGCGTTCCCTGCTCGATCCGCCGCCACAGCTTTCCGTTTTCCCGGTGGAATATCTCCTCCATATACGGCTCATAGGGCTTCAGCCCGAAGTGGGCGAAGCCCTCCTGCATGGTCCGGCGGATATACTCGTCAAAGTCCAGCAGCGTATTGTCAATGTCGATGAACACAAGCTCCATGGGATACCTCACAGGAAGAATTTCCGGTGCAGCGACCGGCGCAGGGGCTTGCTGACGGCGATGACCAGCAGCATGGCGCCCAGCACCACGCCCACCGCCAGCGGATAGATCGACCACAGGAACGTGTCGTGCAGGCCGAAGGTCAAATTCAGCAGGAACTCCACCAGCACCGCAAGGCCGCCGGACAGGATCAGCGCCCCGCCGCAGATATACAGCGCCGCACCGGGCAGGTATTTCAGCAGCGTCACCATGGCGCACACCAGCAGCGCCGCCGCGCCGGTGACGGGCAGGGCGAAGGACAGATACCAGTGTCCGCCGGTGGCGTAGTTCACATACAGCAGGAACAGCGCAATGGCCGCAAAGTCCACCGGCACGAAGATCACCGGGTCAGGCCGCTTGAACCACATGGGCAGCGCCGCCAGAATATACAGCAGCACAAGGCCGCCCACGGCGAAGCCCGACCATGTGATGCGGCCGTTGATGCGCCAGTCGCACAGCACGGAGATCACCGCCGGCAGCAGCATGCACACCGACACCACGAACATCACGCCGATGCGGCTGACCTCCTCGTGGCGGGGATGCTCGTCCGGGGGATAGGGCGGCTCGCCCTGTCCGCAGGGCAGATCGGGATGAAAGACGCGTGTGCCGCACAGCGGGCACACCCGCTCGCTGTCCGCCAGCTCCACGCCGCATTTGATACAATACATGGACAAAAACTCCTTTCCCTCCGCCTCAGCGCTGGTTGCTCTCCACCTTCACCGGCAGTCCCAGCCGGTGGAGCACCCGATAAAACCGGTATTCCAGCTCCGGCTCCTGAATGCTGCGGATGCAGTTGATATACACCGTGTCGCCCCAGGTGACAACGCCGCAGTCGTGGGGTGCCCGCGCCTGTACGCCGATGATGAAATCCATCCGCTGCACATAGGGTACCATCACCTCCGGCAGCTCCACCCTGCCCAGATTGGACAGGCACAGGCAGGACTTGCACTCGCCCACGGCGTCGAACACCGCTTTCATGGCGATGTTCTTGATAAACAGCGGCATGACCCGCAGGATGGGCGAGCGTTCGCTGGCCACGTTTGCCGCGAACTTCGCCCGCATGGTGCGCCGGTTGTTCTCCAGCCCCATCTTGTGGTGGACGAGGCTGCACAGCTCGGAAAAGCTGCAATCGCCCATACGCGGGTCGATCTCCGGGGTGATATAGGATGCAAAGTTCCGCAGCGACCGGCTGGGGAACAGATTCCGCAGGTTCACGGGGATCAGAACCTTCACCGGCTTGCGGTGGCGGACATTGGGCACCTTCTCTGCCTGCAGCTCCCCAATAGCCTGCATCATGGCGGCGCACAGCAGCTCCGTCACGGACACGCCGTGCTTCTTGGCGCAAGCGCGCAGCTTCTCCGCCGGGATCATCATGGTCACAAGGTTCTTATAGCCGTCCCGCTCCGGCGTACCGGACAGATGGTACGCCGTGGACTCGGCGCGGCTGGCGGTGATATCCCCGGCGTAGCGGGCAAAGCTGTCCTCCAGCTCCTCCGGCGACGGCTCCTCCAGCCGCCCCAGCACGCCCTTCTCCGCCGGGACGGACAGTCCGTATTTCTCGCTGAGGTACTCCGCCAGCAGCGTTTTGACGAACACAAGCGCGCCGGTGCCGTCGGTCAGCGCGTGGAAAAACTCCACCGCCACCCGGTTTTTATACACCAGCACCCGAAAGGCGCACTGCCGCACCTCGTGAAAGGGCGCGTGCGCCAGCGGGCAGCTCTTCTCCGGCTGGATGGGCGGGGTCTTGGGTATCTCCTCCAGATAGTACCAGAACACGCCCCGCCGCAGGCGCACGGCAATGGACGGAAAGCGCCGCGCCGTCACATCCAGCGCCGAGGCCAGCACCCCGGTGTCGATAGGCTCCGTCAGCGTGGCGGAGATACGGAAAAAGTTGTTCCAGTTGCGCCGCTTGGCGGCGGGGTATATCTTGGCGGCGTTATCCAGCCGCATCCAGCGCAGGCTCCGCGCCGGGGACAGGTTCTGGGTCAGGAAACGGTTGATCTCCTCCATATCCTGCTCCATGTTCTCCTGCAAGCAATAGAGCACATAGGCATGCCAGCGTCCCGGCGCGATGATGAGCTTGCTGCGGCAGCCGGCCGCCTTCAGCCGGTCATGCAGTGTGCGGGCATCGTCCAGCAGTATCTCGTCGCCTCCGGCAAACAGCAGAGACGGCGGCAGGCCGGTCAGGTCGCCCCGCACCGGTGAGCACAGAGGGTCAGTGGGGTTCTGTGTGTAGCATTTGGCGTAAAACTCCAGCAGCTCCTGTGTCAGGGACGGGTCGTTGTCCCGGTTCGTCTCGTAGGACGCGCCGGAGCCGGTGAGATCCACCCACGGGGATATCCCGATCAAGCCGCAGGGCAGCTCGCGCCCCAGCTGCTTGAGCTTCAGGCTCAGGGCGTAGATCAGGCCGCCGCCGGCGCTCTCGCCGCACAGCAGAATCTGGTGCGGCGCATAGCCCTTTTTCAGCAGGTAGTCGAAGGCCGTCAGCGCGTCCTCCACCGCCGCCGGGTACGGATTTTCCGGCGCCAGACGGTACGCCGCGCAGAACACGCGCACGCCGCACTCGCTGGCCAGCGTCGCGGCGAAGCCCTTGGCGTAGTCCAGACTGCCGCAGGTATAGCCGCCGCCGTGGAGATACAGCACCACGCCGCTGCGCCGCTCGTCCTTGGGCATGACCCACGCGCCCTGAAAGCGCTCGAAATCATGGTCGCGGATCAGTACCTCCCGCTTGTGGAGGGCGCTCATCAGCTCGCCCAGCTTGTCCTGCCCCTTGCGGGTCACCTCCAGCGAGCAGCCTGCCACGAAGGGCTTGAAGAAATTCAGTTGTGAACGTACCAGCTTTGCCGACAGTTCCATAGTGGTCGTCCCTTTCCTTATAGCTAATAAATTATTATAGCATATTGGATAAAAGTTGTAAACAAGTTGAAAAAAGCTGCTTGAGTTTTTCCGTACCAACGGCGGTTTTACTCTTTTCTTTTTCGGCAGGCTGTGCTATAATAAGACGATTTGAGGAAAAGCGGGGTGAAGCCATGGAATATCTGTCCCACAGTCCGGAGGAAACGGAGCGCATCGGCGAAACGCTGGGCAAAACGCTCCGCCCCGGCAGCGTCGTGGCCTACCGCGGCGGCCTGGGCATGGGCAAGACCGCCTTCACCCGCGGGCTGGCCAGAGGGCTGGGCTGCGCCGGCCGCGTCACCAGTCCCACCTTCACCATCGTCAATGAATACAGCGGCACAGTGCCCCTGTTCCACTTTGATATGTACCGGCTGGGCAGCTCGGACGAGCTGTTCGACATCGGCTGGGAGGACTATCTTATCCGCGGCGGCGTGTGCGCCGTGGAGTGGTCGGAGCGCGTCAGCGATGCGCTGCCGGAGGACACCCTGTGGGTGGACATCGCCCGCGGCAGCGGGGAAAACGACCGCATCATCACCATCACAGGAGGCGAGACACGTTGAAAATACTGGCTTTGGAGACATCCGCCAAGAGCGTGTCCGTGGCTGTGACGGAGGACGGCGTGCTGTTGGCGCAATCCTATCAGAACCGGGGACTGACCCACAGTGTCACCCTGATGCCCCTGCTGGACGCCATGCTGCAAAGCGCCGGTCTGACGCTGGACGATATCGGCCTTGTGGCTGTGACCCACGGCCCCGGCAGCTTCACCGGTCTGCGCATCGGCGTATCGGCAGCCAAGGGGCTGGCCTGGGCGAAGGGGCTGCCCTGCTGCGGCGTGTCCACGCTGGCGGCTATGGCCTACGGCGGCGATGATTTCAACGGCCTGATCGTGGGCGCCATGGACGCCCGGCGGCAGCAGGTATACAACGCGCTTTTCAAGGCGGAAAACGGACGGATCATCCGGCTGTGCGACGACCGCGCCGTCTCCTGCGAATATGTGGCGCAGGAGCTGCGAGACGCCTATCCCTCAGAGAACGACATACTCATCGTCGGCGACGGGGCTGAGCTTTTATACAAGCATCTTCAGGCCTTCGGCATCCCCTGCCGCATGGCCTCCCCCCTGCACCGGTATCAGAGCGCCGCAGGCGCGGCGCTGGCAGCGGAAGCGCTGGCGGCACAGGGGCGGCTCTGCTCCGCGCAGGAGCTGCAGCCGGTGTATCTGCGGCTCAGCCAGGCCGAGCGGGAGCGGCTGGCCAAGGGGCTTCCGCTGACGGCGGAATAACGTCTCCCACATACGAGCGTACCCATTGAATTTCATATATACGGAGGAGAACACTATGTACAGCAGCAAGGTTCACATTATGGATCATCCCCTGGTGGCGCACAAACTGACCATCATGCGGGACAAGAACACCAGCGTCAAGGATTTCCGTGAGCTGGTATCCGAGATCGGTATGCTCATCACCTATGAGGCCACCCGCGATCTGCCCCTGACCACCAAGCACATCGAAACGCCCATCTGCGAGATGGACGCACCCACGCTGGCAGGCCGCAAATTCGTAGTCGTTCCCATCCTCCGTGCCGGTCTGGGTCTTGTGGACGGCGTGCTGCGCATGGTTCCCTCCGCCCGTGTGGGACACATCGGCATGTACCGCGACGAGGAGACGCTGGAGCCGCATCCCTACTTCTGCAAGATGCCCAAGGACGTGGCCGAGCGCGACGTGCTGATCGTGGATCCCATGCTGGCCACCGGCGGCTCCGCTGCCGAAGCCATCGGCGAAATGAAGAAGTTCGGCTGCAAGCACATCAAGCTGATGGTGCTGGTGGCAGCGCCCGAGGGCATCGCCCATATCCAGAAGCTGTATCCCGACGTGGACATTTACGCCGGTGCGGTGGACGAGAAGCTCAATGAGAACGGCTACATCGTCCCCGGTCTGGGCGACGCCGGCGACCGTATCTTCGGCACCAAGTAAACACACGAAAAAAACAGACCCCCACGGGGTCTGTTTTTTTGTGCGAGAAAAGACCGCCCGCAGGCGGTCTTTTCGTTATCTGCTTACTCCGCGGACTCGGCGGGGTTCTTCACGGGAACCAGCTCGCCCATGACCACGTAACGGGCGTTGTCGAAGTCGTAGTCACAGGTGCTCAGCGTCAGGATATTGCCCGTGGGCGCACCGTAGCTGGACTTGAAGGTGGAGTTCTGGATGCACTCCTGAATATAGCTGTCGCTGAGGGTCAGGGAGTACACATCCGCATCATGCTCCACGATGCAGCCGGCGAACAGGTTGACCTTATAGGTCTGGCTGGGCGTGTAGAGATAGAAGTACGGGTGGATATCGTAATAGTACTGCTGCTTGTAGTTCATCAGAGAGGCGAACATCAGGCCGGTCTTCATGTTGTGACCGTAGATGATGTTGTTCTGAGAGGTGAAGTCAGAGTTGCAGCGCCAATCCAGGAACACGGTGCCGTTCTTGTTGTTGTTTCCGTCGATGTCGCGGTACAGGTAATACTCGCCGCCCTCGTCGGAGGTCTGTACGATGGGGTACTTCAGCACGGTGTCGGCACTGTATACATAGCCCACCACGTCGGGGTACTGCGCCTGCATCTTATCGAAGTTCACGATGATGCTCTCGGGATCGGGATCCTTGGGCTTCTCGTCCTTCTTTGACTCGCCGCTGTTGTCGGTATCCGTTCCGCTGCTGTTGGCATCGGTACCGGAAGCATTGGGATCAGGCGTAATAAAGCTGTTATTGATCTCGTTCTGCTTGTTCTCCGCGTTCTTCTGATCTTTCAGATACGTGATGATCTTTACGGACGAGAACACAAGCACGCCCAGCAGAACGATCAGCACAGCATAATAAAGCGCCTTGCCGTTCTTTCTGCGTTTTCTGCGCCGCCGGTTATTGGTATCGACGGGCTGCAGCTCCGTGCTGCGTGTATCCCTCTGCAAACGGGATCCTCTGGGTGTATCGTTCATGGTACAAGCCTCCTTGTCGTTGGGTATTGTAGCAGGTTTTTTCGTGTATTGCAAGGGACATAAACAAGCTGTAATGAAATTGTAACAGTTTGCTTTACATCCTAAGAAAAACGTATTAAAATAGAAGTGTTATCTATTATCTGAGACGGCGGAGCGTCTGATTCCGTTCCGTCCCACAGAAAAGGAGAATCGCTATGATCTACTTTAACAGCGACTATCTGGAGGGCGCGCATCCCGCCCTGCTGGAAAAGCTCAACGAGACGAACATGGTGCAGACCGTGGGCTACGGCGAGGATGAATACTGCGCCGCCGCCCGGGAGAAGATCAAGGCCGCCTGCCAGGCGCCGGAGGCCGACGTCCACTTCCTTGTGGGCGGCACCCAGACCAACACCACGGTCATCGCCGCTATCCTGCGGCCGTGGCAGGGCGTGCTCTCCGCCGTCAGCGGTCACATCAACTGCCATGAGGCCGGCGCCATTGAGTCCACCGGTCACAAGGTCATCACCCTGCCCACCACCAACGGGAAGATCACCGCACAGCAGGTACGGGACTACGTAGAGTGGCACAAGCACGACGAATCCACCGAGCACATCGTCCAGCCGGGCATGGTGTATATCTCCCACCCCACCGAGGGCGGCACGCTGTATACCAAGGCGGAGCTGACGGAGCTGTACGGCACCTGCCGGGAGTACGGCCTTCCCCTGTTCATCGACGGCGCCCGTCTGGGCTACGGTCTGATGGCCGATGAGAGCGACATGACGCTGCCGGAGCTTGCCCGCCTGTGCGACGTGTTCTACATCGGCGGCACCAAGGTGGGAGCGCTGTTCGGCGAGGCCGTGGTCATCATGAACGAGAGCCTGAAAAAGGATTTCCGCTTTATCATGAAGCAGCGGGGCGGCCGCATGGCCAAGGGTCGTCTGCTGGGCGTGCAGTTCGACGCCCTGTTCACCGACGATCTGTACTTCAAGATCTCCCGCCACGCCATCGAAATGGCGCATCAGATCCGGGACATCTTCGTGTCGGCGGGCTATCCCCTGCTGTTCGACTCACCCACCAACCAGCAGTACCCCATCATGCCCGACGCGGAGCTGGCCGAGATCGGCAAGCGCTTCGGCTATGAGTACTGGGAGCGGGTGGACGCCGACCATTCCGGCGTGCGCTTCTGCGCAAGCTGGGCTACGAAGCAGGAGCATGTGGATGCCCTGCGGGAGGCCGTCAACGCCCTGAAGAAGTGAGCCTTCTTTCACTGTGGTAAAGCATATCCCATATAGCTGAAATGCACCTTAAAGAAACGCAAAAAATTTCCCCGACGGTGTCGGGGAAATTTTTTTGCTCTGTTTACGCCTTGGGGCCTGCGGCCACGACCTCGGCGCTCATGTGGGTGTACTTCTTGAAGTTCTCCACAAAGCTGGCGGCCAGCTTCTTGCAGCTTGCCTGATACGCGGCCTTGTCCTCCCAGGTGTTCTCCGGGATCAGCAGCTCGGAGGGCACACCCTCGATGCTGGTGGGCACCTGCACGCCGAAGGTGGGGTCGGTGACGAACTGGCTCTTCTCGATCTCGCCGGTAAGGGCGGCGGTGACCATGGCGCGGGTGTAGCTGAGCTTCATGCGCTTGCCGGTGCCGTTCCAGCCGGTATTGACCAGGTAGACCTTGGCGCCGGCCTTCTCCACCTTGTCCGCCAGCATCGCGGCGTACACGGAGGGATCCAGCGGCAGGAACGGCTCGCCGAAGCAGGTGGAGAATGTGGGCACCGGCTCGGTAACGCCGATCTCCGTACCGGCAACCTTGGAGGTGAAGCCGGAGACGAAGTAGTACATGGCCTGGTTCTTATCCAGCTTGCTGATGGGAGGCAGCACGCCGTAGGCATCCGCCGTCAGGAAGATGACGGTCTTGGGGACGCTGGGGCTCATGCCGGACAGCTCGGCGTTGGGGATATACTCCACGGGATAGCCCACGCGGGAGTTGACGGCCAGAGAATCGTCGTCGAAGTCGAACTCGCGGGTGTCGGGATCCATCACCACGTTCTCCACCAGAGCGCCGAACTTGATGGCGTTGTAGATCTCAGGCTCACCCTCGGGGCTGAGGTTGATGCACTTAGCATAGCAGCCGCCCTCGAAGTTGAACACGGAATCGTCCGCCCAGCCGTGCTCGTCATCGCCGATGAGCATGCGGTTGGGGTCGGCGGACAGTGTGGTCTTGCCGGTACCGGACAGGCCGAAGAACACGGCGCTGTCGCCGTTCTTGCCGATGTTGGCGGAGCAGTGCATGGGGAACACGCCCTGCTTGGGCAGCACATAGTTCATAACAGAGAACACGGACTTCTTGATCTCGCCGGCATACTGGGTGCCGCAGATCACCACCTCGTGCGCCTCGTAGTCCACCAGGATGGCGGCCTCGCTGCGGGTGCCGTCGATCTCCGGGATGCACTTGAAGCCGGGAGCGGCGATGATGGTGTAGTCCTCGTGGAAGTCCTCCAGCTGCTCGGCGGTGGGACGGCGCAGCAGCTGGTGGATGAAGAGGTTCTGGCTGGCCAGCTCGTTGACGATGCGGAAGGCCTTGGTATACTTGGGATCGGCTCCGGCAAAGCCGTCGAAAACAAAGATCTCCTTGCCCTGCAGATAGGCGATGACCTTGGAGCGGATGGCGTCGAACTTCGCCTTCTCGATGGGGCGGTTCACCTTGCCCCAGGCGATGTCGTCATGGACAGCGGGAGTATCGACAATGAACTTGTCGTTGGCGCTGCGGCCGGTGTATTTACCGGTCTTGACCACCAGCGCGCCGGTGTTGGACAGAGTGCCCTCGCCGCGGCAGAGCGCATGCTCGGTCAGCTGCGCGGGAGTGAGATTGCGATAGACAGCCTTGGCATTGATGATGCCCAGCTTTTCCAGTCCGTAAGTTTCCATTTGCAAAACCTCCTGTGTAAAATGTCATCGCGCCGGAATGGCGCGCTGCTTTCTTGTATGTCGATTATACCATACGTTTAGGACAATTAACAGTCCTTTTTTGCATTTTTCCTAAAAATTTTTCTGTCAGCCTGAAAGTTTTTTATCATTCCTTCAGCCGCGGAGAGAGCATACCGTTCTCACTCCAAAAAAATTTCCTTTACGAAAGGATACCACCGCACTGTAATAATGTCAATTTGGCAATTTTCTGTTTTTATGGAGCTGCGCGCCATGGCAAAGAGTACACCTTACATAAAATACCCGCCCGGCCTGCTGCGTGAGCCGCTGACGCCCATCCGCAGTCCGGACGCGGCCATGGCGATGCAGGTAAACCGACAGTCGGTTGCATTTTCCCGCTAGTCTGGTACAATGGCAGCGAGGTGATCACTTTGGACAAACAGCTTCTCGGCGCTTTTATCGCCGAAAGGAGAAAGCAGCAGGGCATGACGCAGGCGGCGCTGGCGCAGGCGCTGCATGTGACGGACAAGGCCGTAAGCAAATGGGAGCGCGGGGGTTCACTTAGATAAAGATACCACACCATTCCCACGCTGACTTTTGCTCAACCGATACAGCCGGAGGGCTGGATAACAAGAAAA
>OLWB01001911.1_pt1 | contig 17948 bp, 15 predicted proteins | sample 1673331 | NCBI WGS metagenome assembly OLWB01 (sample SAMEA3178943, study PRJEB25190) | human gut metagenome | biome: human gut; feature: human-associated habitat; material: faeces | place: Austria | collected 2013
AAAGTCGCGTAAATCGCCCAAATAAAGGCGCCAACAAACGCGAGCACATACGGTAGGGGGTTACTGGCGATATTGTGGACCGCTTCCTGCATATCAAGGCTTTCTCCGCCAACCGCCATCGCCACACCGATGGTTGCGATCACCGCGCCAGGAATCGCTTTGGCGCCCGCACCACGTTTGTGCGATACCGCTGCGGTCAGCAGCACCAGCAGCGTCGTACCGCCGGTGACGAGAATGACGCAGACGAGTGAAATGCAGAATACTTTTTGCCAGAGCTTCATAAAACGGTATCACATCCTTATTTGCTCGGTTCTTCTTCGCTCCGGCGTCGGTTTTCCAGCCGGTAGCCGAGCTTGGGAATGGTAATCAGCCTGCCCTTGAGGCCCATCTTGCGGCGAAGCTGCTGCACATGGATGTCCACCGTGCGGCTCTCGCCTTCAAAACGGTAGCCCCAGACCGATGCCAGCAGACGCTCGCGCGTGAGCGCAATATCGATGTTCTGCATGAAAAAGACCAGCAGTTCGAATTCCCGTGGGGTAAGCGTGATTGCAGCGCCGTTCTTGGTGACGGTATGGCGGTCTACGTCGACGACGATGTCCTCGTAGGTCAGCAGGCTTTCGCTCTTATGAGCGCGCCGCAGGACCACCTCGATGCGCGCCAGCAGCTCGACGGCCTCAAAGGGCTTGACGATGTAGTCCTCCGCTCCCAGCCGCAGGCCCTTGACCTTGTCGGATACGTCCTGCAGGGCCGTCAGGAAAATGACCGGCGTCTCCTTGTGGCGCACCTGCTCCATCACCGAAAAGCCGTCGGCGCCCGGCAGCATAATGTCCAGCAGCACCAAATCGTAGCTGCCGTACAGAATCATATCCACCGCCGTGCCGCCGTCCGCGCAGGATACATAGGTATGCCCGACGATGGACAGCGCCGCTTCAATCATTTTTGTTATGTTTTCGTCGTCCTCTACAATCAGTATTCTTGCCATGCTTGTTGTGTGCATCTCCCTTCGCTCGGTATGCGGATATGTACGCGCCGCCCGGCGGCGTTCCGGCGCGCCGGATGCGGCCGGAAAGGCCGCGGCGGTCCCGCCGGACAACGGCTCTGCGTTTCGCGTGCCTTCGCTTCGGCCGGCCTTCTTATGTTATTATTGTTATTATGCCAGAACCGGCGAACTATAATCGTCGCATCCGCTTCGGCTTTTGCCGTATTCTCTGCGGCAGCATTCAATCGCTGCGGACACCGGCAATAGACGTGCCGACGGCGCGTCTATTGCGAATCGCCGCTGTACATACGTCCACATCGTGCATTACTCTATGCGGCTATTATATCACGAAAAAAATCAAATTTCAATCCGCGGGTCTCGCCGCGGCGCAGCTTTTGCATTTCCTTTGCATTTGTATGTGGATTTGCAGCGGTTCATCCGCTTATAATGAACTTGTAGAGGGGGGATTCCTGTGAAACATAAAAAAGCAAAACGGTTTATCGTTCTGCTTCTGTTTGCGGCGCTGCTGTGGACCGCCGTGTATTGGTGCGCGCGGGACGCGGCGAAGGCCGCTGCGGAAAAGACCGGCGCGACGCTGCCGTTTCTGCTGAATGTGCCGTATATCAACCAGCGGATGGATTATCCCACCGGCTGTGAATCGGTTTCCGCCGTGATGGCGCTGCAATATGCCGGGGTGGACATCACCGTTGACACCTTCATCGACGACTGCCTTGACACCGGCGAGCGTCCCGCGTACGAGGACGGCGTCCGCTACGGCTGCGACCCGTGGGAGGCGTTTCCCGGGGACCCGCGCTCCTCCAGCGGCTACGGCTGCTTTTCGCCCGTCATCGAGCGCGCCCTGCGCCGTGCAGTCGGTACGCAGCCCTATACGGTGGAGTCCTTGAATGGTCTGACCTTGGATGAGCTTTGCGGCAGATATGTGCAGAAGGGCGTGCCTGTCATCGTCTGGGCGACCATAGATATGGCCGCCCCGAAGCCGGGCAGCACCTGAATTGTGCGCGACACGGGCCGGCTCATCCAGTGGATGACGCCGATGCACTGCCTGCTGCTCGTCGGCTATGACGAAAAGAACTACTACTTCAACGACCCTTGGCGTGAGGCCGCCGTCGCCTATCCGCGCGGCGACTGTACGGTCGCGTATGACGGCTTCGGCCGTCAGGCGGTGGTCGTTTACGCGTCCGCCGCGCAGAGTTCCACCTCCACAATAGACGGACGGTGATGCTCGAGCGAGGCGACGGTGATGCGCAGCCCTTCATAGACGAAGCTGTCGCCCGCCGCCGGTATGCGGTCGAGCCGCTCCATAATCCACCCGCTGAGCGAGGAAAGCTCGGTTTCGATGCGGATGCCGAAAAAGGCGCAGAAATCCTTAATTTCCATAGAGGCGTTTACGCGGAAAACGCTGTCCGACAGCTTGCGGAAGTCCTCGTCGGTCTCGTCATGCTCGTCCCAGATTTCGCCGACCAGCTCCTCGAGGATGTCCTCCATCGTCACGATGCCGTAGGTGCCGCCGTATTCGTCCAGAACGACGGCAATATGCGACTGCGCCTTTTGAAGCTGCTTCAAAATGGCGCTGATGCGTTCGTTTCTTCGTACAAAAACGGCCGGAGACAGGATTTCGCGCGCCGTGCCGGTTGTCAGCCCGTCGGCCGTATACAGGTCCTTGAGATGGATAACGCCGATGATGTTGTCGATGGTGTCCTCGTAGACCGGAATGCGCGAGAACTTCGTCTCGGCAAAGCGGCGCGCCACCTCGGCGGCCGGCGTGTCCGCCGATACGGCTTCCATTTCGGTCCGGTGGGTGAGAATGTCGTCCGCTTCGCGCTCGGTGAACTCGATGGCGCTGCGCAGCAGTTCGCCCTCGTCCCGGTCGATGCTGCCGCCCTCCTCGACCTCTTCGACAAGCATCAGCAGCTCCTCCTGCGACATTTTTGTGTCGGCTTCAAGCCGCAGCAGCTTGGCAATCAGCCGTTTCCACTGGGAGAACAGGAAGTTGACCGGCGTCAGCAGCCACATCAGCAGGCGCAGCAGCGGTGCGGAAAACATAGCGAATTTTTCGGGGCAGTCCTTCGCAATGCTTTTGGGCGTGATCTCGCCGAAAATGAGGACCACAATGGTGATAACCACCGTAGAAAGCGTCGCGCCGATGTCGCCGTAAAGCCGAACGAACAGCACCGTGCCGATGGACGCGGTGGCGATGTTGACGATGTTGTTGCCGATGAGGATGGTCGAAAGCAGCTTGTCATAGCTTTCCGACAGCCGGCAGGCAAGCACGGCGCGCTTGCTGCCCTTCTCGGCCATTGTTTTCAGCCTTGTTCGGTTCAGCGAGGAAAAGGCCGTTTCCGTCGCTGAGAAATAAGCCGACATGAGAATGAGAAATGCCATAACAAGGATTTCCGTAATTGTTCTGCTGTCCATAATGCGAATCGATTGTCTCCTTCTTGTGATGCGTTTTCGGGTTAAAAACGCGCAAAAAAGCATGTCTGTCCCTCTAAGCGAAAGTGGGACAGATATGCTTTTTTCATATTTCGTATTCGGTTGTTTTCGTCGGCAGTATCGCTACTGTCTGCGTCCATACGGTCGAAAACCTCCCCGGTTCGTTGCCCGTTCATTATACCGTAAATGATGCGGGTTGTCAATAGCCGGTTTTACATTCCGTGCATATCGAACTTTAAGCTGATGTCAAGCGCCTTAACCGAGTGGGTCAGTCCGCCGATGGAAATCAAATCCACGCCGGTGGCCGCCACCTCGGCCAGATCGCGCTCGCCCATATTGCCGGAAGCCTCCAGCACCGCGCGTCCGGCGGTGATCTCTACGGCCTCGCGCATCAGCGCGCAGCTCATATTGTCCAGCATAATGATGTCGGCGCCCGCCTCCAGCGCTTCGCGGAGTCCGTCAAGGCTTTCGACCTCGACTTCGACTTTCAGCGTGTGCGGCGCTTTCCGCTTCGCCGCGCGCACCGCCGGCGCGATGCCGCCGGCCGCGGCGATGTGGTTGTCTTTAATCAGGATGCCGTCCGACAGGGAAAAGCGGTGGTTGACCGCGCCCGCCGCGCGCACGGCGTATTTGTCCAGCTTGCGCAGACCGGGCATTGTTTTGCGCGTGTCGGTGATGCGCGCCTGCGTACCCTCGACGGTCTGCATCGCCCGGCGGGTGGCGGTGGCGATGCCCGACGCGCGCTGCATCAGATTCAGCGCCGTGCGCTCGCCCATCAGGATGGAGGCGGCGTTCCCGCTGATTTCGGCAACGATGTCGCCCTTTTCAAGCAGGTCGCCGTCCGCCTTCTTCTTGACAAAGGCGACCTCGCCGCCGACAAGCTCGAACGTTCGCCTGGCGATGTCGATGCCGCAGAGGACGCCGCTTTCCTTTGCGCGGAAAACGCCGGAGGCGGTCGCATCGCCGGCGACCGTGACGTCGGTCGTGATGTCGCCGAACGGCGCGTCCTCCTCTAAGGACCTCAGAATGATGTCGTCAAATTCGTTGTACATAGGACATGCTCAGTCGGCCAGATAATGCGCGCCGACGCTCTCCTTTCTGTCGATGGCGCCGCGGACTATGGCTGCGGCGTTCATATACATATTGTAGACCTTGAACGTGTACGGGTCGGTCAGTCGCGTTTCGTCCAGCTCGGCGCCGATGGCGTCGATGACCGCCTTCGCCGCCGCAAGCCCGCGCTGCGTGCGCACCGCGCCGGCGTACTCGCTCATCGTCCGTTTGATTTTCGTCTCGGTTTCGGCATAATATTCGTAGGGACGGGTAATCGTCCTGCTTTCGGTGCGCAGGAGCACCGTCTTGCCCTCGGCCGTGTTCGGGCGGAAGTGCGCGTTGATGTGCCGCGCGCAGCGGCGGCCGAACACCAGACATTCCAGCAGCGAATTGGAAGCGAGCCGGTTGGCGCCGTGGATGCCGGTCTCGGCGCATTCGCCGCAGCAGTAGAGGCCGGGTATGTTGGTCTGGCCGTCCAGATCCGAGCGGATGCCGCCCATCAGGTAATGCTGCGCCGGCCGGACGGGAATCCAGTCCGCGGTCAGGCGGATTCCGCGGCTTTCGCACTCGTTGAAAATCGTGGGAAAGCGGTTGGAGAAAAACTCGCGCGTCATCGAGGAAACGTCCAGAAATACGTTCGTGTCGCCCGTGCGCTCCAGCTCCTTGATGATTTCGCGCGTCACGATGTCGCGCGGCGCCAGATCGGCCAGCTCGTGACGGCCGGCCATAAACGCCTCGCCGGCTTTGTTGCGCAGAATGCCGCCCTCGCCGCGCACCGCCTCGGAAATCAGAAACAAGCGCGAGGCTTTGCCGGAGGAAATCAGCGTCGTCGGGTGGAACTGGATCAGCTCCATGTCGCAGACGCGCGCGCCCGCGCGCGCCGCCGCCGCGATGCCGTCGCCGACCGCGCCGAGCGGGTTGGTCGTGTATGCAAACACCTGCCCGATGCCGCCGGTGGCGATGATGATGTTCCGGCTGCGCAGCACCTTGTAGTCGTCTCCGACGTGGATGAGCACGCCCGACGCGGCGCCGTCCGCAGTCAGAATATCGACGAGGTAGGACTCGAAGAAAAAGTGCAGATTCTCGCGTTCCAGCGCCAGCCGCCCGAGCTGCATCGTGGTCTCCTTGCCGGTCGCGTCGCCGCCGCAGTGGACGATGCGGCGCATACGATGCCCGCCCTCGCGCGTGATTTGCAGGTCGCCCTCGGAATTGACGTCGAACGGGATCTGCATGTCGATGAGCGTGCGGATGTTTTCCGGCCCTTCCTCGACAAGCACCTTCACCGCGTCCACGTTGCAGAGTCCGGCGCCCGCCTTGAGCGTGTCGTCGATGTGGTTGACATAATTGTCGTCCGCCGTCATCACCGCCGCGATGCCGCCCTGCGCGAGATAGGAATTGCTCTCGTCGATGTTGGCCTTCGTCACCAGCGCCACCTGAAGCGCCGGATCGATATGCAGCGCCGCGTAAAGCCCCGCGACGCCCGAGCCGACGATGATGACGTCAAAATCATAGGCGTCGGCTTCAAAATTGTCAAAGCTGCAAAGGAATCTTCTCATAATGCGAATCAACCATACCTTTCCCGCCGCTGTGCTTTACAGCAGCTCCAGATCATAGGGTGTGTTCTGGTACACGAAGTAATTCAGCCAGTTGGAATACAAAAGATGCGCGTGCGCCTTCCAAGTGTTCACGGGCGGCAGCGCGGGGTTATTTTCCGGGAAATAATGCACCGGCGGCGGCGTGTCCGGGTCGATGGCGCAGTCGCGCAGATATTCGAGCCGCAGCGTGTCGGTGTCGTATTCGGGATGGCCGGTGATGTAAACCTCCCGTCCGTCGGCGGAGGCGGCGATATAAACGCCGGCCTCGGGCGAATCGGCCAGCAGCAGCAGCGATGGGTTCGACTCGATGTCGCTGCGTTCGACGCAGGAATACCGCGAATGCGGCGCGCTGAAGGCTTCGTTGAAGCCGCGCAGCAGCGGGTGCGCGGGCAGCAGCGTGCGGTGCCGGAACACGCCGGAGAGCTTTTGCTCCAGCGGGTGCTTATCGATGCCGTGGTTGTAATACAGGCCGGCAAACGCGCCCCAGCAGACGTACAGCGAGGAATAGACGTGGGTCTTGGCCCACTCCATAATCCCGCACAGCTCGTCCCAGTAGTCCACGTCGGTGAAGTCGAGGCGCTCGACCGGCGCGCCGGTTACAATCAGGCCGTCGTATTTATCGTTCCGAACGTCGGCGAAGGTTTTGTAGAAGGTCTCCAAATGCTCCGCCGCGGTGTTCTTCGAGCGGTGGGAGACGGTGTTCAGCAGCGTGATGTCCACCTGCAGCGGCGTGTTGGAAAGCAGCCGGAGAAGCTGGGTTTCGGTCACGATTTTCGTGGGCATCAGATTGAGTATGCATATTTTCAGCGGCCGTATGTCCTGCGTGACGGCGCGGTCCTCGTCCATAACGAAGATGTTTTCGCCCTCCAGAATCTCTTTGGCCGGCAGTGAACGGGGTATTTTAATCGGCATAGGTCTTTATGGCTCCTTACATTTTATCCATTATAGCATTTGTCGACGCGCTTTTCAAGAGAAAAAACGAATAAAAGTTGCCAAAACGCTGGAAATCATGCGCAAAACGTGCTATACTGTATACGAAAAGAACCCGAAAGGCGGATTGCGGTATGCAGACGAAGCTATATACGATGACGGAAACATCGCCCGACCGGCAGGCGATTGAGGCCTGCGCGGCTGCCCTGCGGGCGGGCGGGCTGGTCGCCTTTCCGACCGAGACGGTGTACGGGCTGGGGGCGTCCGCGTTCAACGCCGCCGCCTGCGCGCGGATTTTCGAGGTCAAGCGGCGTCCGGCGGACAAACCGCTGCTCTGCCATCTCTTTTCGCTTGAGCAGGCGGAGGAGATCGCTTATCTCACCGACGAGGCCCGCGCGCTCCTGCGCCGCTATACGCCGGGGCCGCTGACGCTGGTGCTGAAAAAGAAGCCCTGCGTGCCGGACGTCGTTTCCGCCGGCGGCGATACGGTCGGGCTGCGCTTTCCGGCCAACCCCGTCTGCCGCGCGTTTCTGCGCGCCTGCGGCTGCCCGGTGGCCGCGCCGTCGGCCAATCTTTCGTCGCAGACGAGCCCGGTCACGGCTTCGCCGGTCATCGACGCCTTTTACGGCGCGATCGACGCCATACTCGACGGCGGAAAAACGGCCATCGGCACCCCCTCGACCATCCTGTCGCTGGCGGGGGAGCGGCCGGAGCTGATCCGCGCCGGCGCGCTGCCGGAGTCGGAGCTGAAGGCGCTGCTGGGGCTATGAAGGTCATCGGTATCTGCGGCGGCAGCGGCAGCGGCAAAACCGAGGCGCTGCGCATTCTTGCGGCGGACGGTATGCCGACGCTGAACTGCGACGCGGTTTCTCGACAGGTGATGCAGCCCGGCAGCGTCTGCTGCCGCGAGCTTTGCGAGGCGTTCGGGCCGGAGATTCTGCGGGAGGACGGCAGCCTCGACCGCAGAAGGCTGTTTGCGCTGACCTTCAACGACCCCGAGAAGCTGCAAGCCCTGAATCGGATCACCCATTTTCATATTCTGCGGCAGGTCGATGCGTGGCTCGACGCGCACCGCTCGTCGCCGGCCGTCGCCGTAGAGGCCCCGCTGCTGTTTGAAAGCGGGCTGGACAAACGCTGCGACGCAATCGTGCTGATTACGGCGGACCGCGCCGGAAAGCTCGCGCGTCTGGCCGAGCGGGACGGGCTGAGCGCGGACGACGCGTCGCTCCGCCTCTCGCGCCAGCTTGACGACGCGTACTTGGCCGCGCGCTGCGACCGCGTGGTGGAAAACAACGGCTCGCTGGCGCAATTTGCGGAGAAGCTGCGCGAAGCGGTCGGCGGGCTGCTCGCGCAGACGGAAGGGAAGGGATAACGGCGTGAGCAAACGAAAAACGACTGTGTTTGTGGTGCTGCTGGCGGTCGTGCTGCTGGCCGCCTTTGCTGCGTTTAAGCTCTACCGCGACCGTCGGGCGTCGTTCCCGCTGACCTATCGGGAGCAGGTGGAGGCGCTGTCGGCCGAATACGGCGTTCCCGTGCCGCTGATTTTCGCCGTCGTCAAGGCCGAAAGCGGGTTCCGGCCGGAGGCGCAGTCGCATGCAGGCGCCTGCGGGCTGATGCAGTTGATGCCGGCAACCTACCGCGAGATCGCCGGACGGCTGGGCGAGGACTGCGACGAGTCGCAGATTTTTGACCCGGCGCAGAATTTGCGCTACGGCGTATATTATCTTTCGTATCTTTACCGCTATTTCGGAGACTATTACACCGCGCTGGCCGCTTATAACGCCGGCATCGGCCGCGTGAGCGGCTGGGTTGCAGACTCGCGTTATTCGTCCGACGGCGTGACGCTGCATTCGATTCCCATTGCGGAAACCGAGACGTACGTCCGGCGCATCCGCGATTACGAACAGACGTATACGAAAATTCTTGAAAAGGAAGGTTGAAGCATTATGATGACCGAAGAACAGGCAAAATCCCTGCTGCTGAAGCAGGAAAATGTGTATACCCGCGACCCGCAGCTCCGGGAGCCGGCGTTCGCCTACTGCGAGGGCTACAAGGCGTTTCTGAACGCGGCCAAAACCGAGCGCGAGGCCGTGGAATGGGCGGTGCGGGAGGCCGAAGCGAACGGCTTCGTCCCCTATGACCCGACGGTAAGCTGCAAGCCGGGCGACCGCGTGTATCGGGTCAACCGCGGCAAGAGCGTGATGCTGGCCGTCATCGGCACGGACGCGCCCGAAGCCGGCTTTTCCATCGTCGTTTCGCACATCGATTCGCCGCGGCTGGACCTCAAGCAGCGGCCGCTGTATGAGACGGCGGGCATTTCGTATTTCAAGACGCATTATTACGGCGGCATCAAAAAGTACCAGTGGACGGCGCTGCCGCTGGCGCTGCACGGCACGGTGATGACCGAGTCGGGCGGCCGTGTGGACGTGCGCGTCGGTGAAGCGGAAGGGGAGCCTGTGTTTTTCATTTCCGACCTGATGCCGCATATTGCCAAGGACCAGTATGAGAAAAAGCTCGGCGACGCCATCAGCGGCGAGGGGCTGAACATCATCAACGGCTCGCTGCCGCTCGGCGAGGGGAGCGACGCGGTCAAGCTCGGAATCCTCGCGCTGCTGCACGAGAAGTACGGCATCACCGAAGCCGATCTGCGCACCGCCGAGCTGTCCGCCGTACCCGCGCAGAAGGCGGTCGACGTTGGCTTCGACGCGAGCATGATCGCCGCCTACGGGCAGGACGACCGCGTCTGCGCCTATCCGTCGCTGACGGCGCTGTTTGAAACGAAAGCGCCGGCGCGCACCTGCGTGGTCGTGCTGGCGGATAAGGAGGAAATCGGCTCCGAGGGCGTGACGGGACTGCGCAGCGCCGCGTTGGCGCATTTCCTGACTTCTCTGTGCGAGAACCGCGGCGCGGACTACAAGACCTGCTTCGCGGCCTCCGACTGCCTCTCGGCCGACGTCGGCGGCGCGTACGACCCCTGCTATGCCGAGGCGTATGAGGCGGGCAATTCCGCGTATCTGAACCATGGCGTCGCGGTGATGAAATATACCGGCGCGCGCGGCAAATCCGGCTCGTCGGACGCGTCCGCGGAGCTGCTGGCCAAGCTGGCGCGGATTTTCCGCGAAAACGACGTCGTCTGGCAAACCGGCGAATACGGCAAGGTCGATCAGGGCGGCGCGGGGACCGTCGCTACGGAGATCGCCATGCTGAACATCAGCGTAGTCGATACCGGCGTGCCGATTTTGTCGATGCATTCGCCCGTGGAACTGGCCGCGAAGGCGGATATTTATATGCTGCACCGTGCGCTCGCGGCATATTTTGCCGACCGATAAAGCCATATGATAACGAAAATGCCGCCCATACAGATGGGCGGCATTGTTTCGTCCTGCCGCTTCTGCGTCCGTTTGACCGAAGGACTTCTTCGTGCGGCAACGGCCCGTAAAAGGCCCTGTTGCTTCGCGCAATCAAGATGGATAGCCGACCGCACAATTTTGAAACACACATCTTAACGGAGCGATATACAGATGCGGCTGTCCGTCGGATCGCCTGCGGGCTGAACGGAATTGAAATTGCCCCTCGGACTGAAAAACGGTAAAGCTGTGTTTATTGCCCACGGCTGCGCCGCCGTCGGAGGGACTGCGGAGGCGGCGATAACGGCGCCATCTGTCAGCGCATAACGTTCGACGCTGTTGGCAGGCACGGCGGCAAGCGGCGCTCTGCGCTTGGCGGCGTTGAAACGCCTTTTTTCACGAGGGACTGCGCAATTCCTCCGCAAGTCGTGGACAGCGCAAAGGCGAAACGGCGTATTGCCGGCGCATCGGAAGCCTGTTTACAGTCTTGCGTTCAAGCGCCGTAAAATCCATATGTCCGCTGAACTGTTCGGCGGGCTGCCGTGCGAAACGCTTTGCGGGAATCGCCGCGCCGTCGTGAAAAGCGCCGGCAGCGTTTCAGCGGAGGATACGGCGGGCCGGCCGGACTTGGTAAGCAAAGAAGCGGGCCTGTCGGCTTCGGCGCGCGGCTGTCTCGTTCCGGCGCAATTCAATGGCCGTGTCAGCGTTTTGAAAGCCGCAGAAGAGTAGAAAGCGCCCGTGCTTCGCCCCGAACGGAGGGTTTACGGCACGTCGTTGAAAAGAAAGCTCAGATACGGCGACGGTCCCCGCACCGCCCTGCTCGGCTTTGCCGTTTTCGCCGGTCAGCCGACGACGCCGGTTTCGCGGAATATCCGCGCCGCTTAGCCGGCAGCTTCGCGGACGCGTCCGACGAGCCGGATTTGCCGCAATCCCCGATATATTTCATCACCTATGTTTCATCACTGCGGCGCCGATGCTATGCGCATCTCGGCTCTGTCGGCAGGGAACGTCCCGACAGACCTCCGCAGACGTCCAGCCGATGCGGAGTCCCGCGCGGCCAAAAAGATAAACTATGGCGGTCTGTTTGATTGCATTTGCAAAAAATCGGGCCGCGCTTTCGCTTGCTTTCCACACCGACGGGTGTTTTGACATCACCGCTTTGCGGCGTTGTTCCAATACCCGACGCCGCTTGAAAGCACGGCGTCGGGCCGGGAAAAATGCCGTATCCGCTGATTGCATAGCCGTAGCAGCGCGGGAACAAACGTCGCTTCAAGCGGAGCGATGAAAAACAAGAGGGAAGCCGAAGGACATTGCGATTAAGGCGGCTTTTATTGCGGCACAAAAGGATGCGCACAGAGGTCGGGAAATACCTCCCCGCATCGAAAGGAAAGGCGCAGCGCGAAGGGCGGAGAAATCCCTCTGCATCCTCACAAAAGAAGCGGTAAAAAAGACGGAGAACGCGCTCCGTCTTTTTTATGCTGTTTTGCAAGGCACGGTGTATTATCGTTTATAAAAGATTGGTTATCCGATAAGAATGCTCACGCTTTACATGGCTATACGGTACACGGTTATGCCGCACACAACACAGCCGTTAAGGGTTCTTGTAGTCAAAAAACTTGGTATTGTAAGCGACTACAACATCGTAGCTGCTTTTCAGTCGAACGATCCAAAAGGTATCGCCTTGCAGGGAGGTGTTTGCGACGCCCTTACGGGTGAGCCGGTATGTTTTGCTCCATTTATAATTGTCATATGGGACTTCCCAGTCGGCAGACGATTTGAAATTCAGGATAATTACCTCGCGTCTGTTGAGCCATTCGGATGAAACGGAGACAAGCGTATCTTTGTCGACAATATATCCCCCGTTCAAAATTTCCTTTTGCTTCTTTCTGTCGGCGGCTATACGGAAAGCGAAATAGGCGATCGGAAGGAGGAAACACAGCCAGCCATACCAAGCCCAATGCGTAAAAAACAATACGAAAATGGAAAGAATAAGGAGAACGGGTATTACAAATCGATCTAAAAGTAAACCTTTTGCAAAGCATTGGTCAAAAAGTAAACCTTTTGATTTCGCACACCGATATTTCGGCTAACCTTTCGCCGTTTATTTTTTTTTACCATTTTTTTGAAAAAACACTTGCAATTTCCAAAATAAGTGTTATAATAAAAGCAAATTGAATTGGCTGTCAAAAGGTTTACCTTTTGATCAACGCTTTGCGAAAAAAGACGGTGCGTTTATAAAGCCGTCTGTTGCTCCTGGCAAAGTAAAGCCAACATTACAGAAAGGAAAGGTATGAAATGAAAACGATGCGTTCAAAAATGCCTGCGCTGCTTCTTGCCGTTGTGCTGCTGCTGTCGCAGGCAGCCGTTTTCCCTGCGTTTGCAGCGGATGAACCGCCCGCGGCCACAGGCGGAGACGATTATTGCTCCGTCTGCGGTTCTGACGCGAAAAGAGGAGATCTGCTGCATACCATAGCAGCCACCTGCGCTGCGGATGGCTATGAAATCTACGAATGCGTTGCCGAGAAAACGGTCGAGGGATCGGAGCCTGTGCAATGCAAGGGCACCATTACCGTTTGCCTCCCGGCATCTGAAGTGGCACACACGAAGGGCGATACCAAGTATGCATTTCAGGCTGCCACTTGCGAGGAAGAAGGCCATCAGGCATATTGGCTGTGCGAGGTATGCGGATGCTATCTTGACAAGAACGGCAATAAAATGGAAGAAAAGGATGTCATTTTACCTGCCAAAGGCCATTATTGGGAAACGAGTGAAACAGTCCCGCCGACCTGCACGGAAGACGGATACAAGATTGTGGAGTGTATCCGATGCAATGCTTCCCGTACCGAACCGGACGAAGCTGCGCATGGACATACGTTTGTGGAGGTAGAAGCGAAAGCAGCCACCTGCCGCGAAGCAGGGTATGAGGCGTATTATGCCTGCTCTGTCTGCGGCGCAGAGGACCCCGAGCGGCCGAAGGTGGTCATTCCCGTTCTGGACCATAACTGCAAGCTGATGGAGCATAAGGACCCCACCTGCACAGAAGATGGATATAACCTCTTCAGGTGCGAGGATGCGGCGTGTCCGTATGGCAGCGAGGAGGGCATTCGGGAAATACTCCCCGCGCTCGGCCATAATTTGGTATCGCATGCTGCGAAAGACGCCACCTGCACGGAAATCGGCTACGCTGCATATGAGACCTGTACGCGCTGCGATTACACGACGTATGATCCGGATTCCGAAACTCCGATGCTGAAGCATACCATTGCGACATTGTATAAGGATGCTGACTGCACGGAGGACGGCTACGCCGGCGTCGTTGCATGTAAGGTTTGCGGCACCATTCTTCACGAGGGAGAAGTCATCCTCGCCAAAGGCCATACGTTCGGCGAGGCGGTAGAAGCGGTCGAGCCGACATGCGAAACGGACGGCAATCTCGCCTATAAGACTTGCACGGTTTGCGGCGGAAACTTCGCTGCGGATTCGAAGGACGGCGACCCCGCTGCGGTCGCGCTCGACAGCGTTGTGCTCAAAGCGCTCGGACATGATTATGTGGTTTGGAGCCAGCAGCTTCCCACCTGCACCGAGGAGGGTTACCAAGTTTCCTATTGCTCTCGCTGCGACGTCAATCATTCCGAAACGCTTGCGCCTGCGGGACACAGCTTTGCGTTTGTGGAGGAGATTCCCGCTGATTGCGAAACGGCGGGAACAAAGGCGCATAATACCTGCACGGCCTGCGGCAAGAATTTTGCAGTCGACGCAGATGCAGGCGATATTGCAACCGAGCCGGTGGCAGATGCCGATCTGACGATCGAAGCGCTCGGCCATGCGCCTGTTTCGGTGGAGGCCGTCATTCCCACTTACAATACCGCGGGGAATACGGCGGGTACAAAGTGTGAGCGCTGCGGCGATTGGCTTACGGCCCAGTTTTTGCCGGAGCTCAAGGAGTCTGTGAAATTCCATTACGAAATCACCGGCGTCAACGGAGCAGATGCTGCGGTGAATTCGGGCTATGTGACGCTCGATATTTACTTTGACGTTCTTGCCGATGCCGCCGACAAGGCGGAATACGGCAGCGACGTTCTTGCAAACATCTTTGGAATCGATCTCGCTCTGACATATGACGAGAGCGTTTTCGAGCTGACCAATGTGCAGGTCGCGCCCGGCGCTTTTGCCAAGGCCGAGTTCACGCCGTATGAGACCGCCAACGAGAACGGCAAGGTTGCGATTGCTCAGGATATGGTCAACAGCTTCAAGGTTTTCAGAGGGGAAGACAACCTGTTCGCGTCTCTGATTTTCAGGGTCAACAAAGACGCGGAAGCGAAAGCGTATACGTTTGCGCTGGATGCGGAGCAGGGCATCACCGTGACGCATCCCGAGCAGGATGAGACAATCGATGTTTCTTCCTCCGAAAGCGAAATTACCGTTTCTGTGCGCAAATTGGGCGATGCCAATGGGGATGGCGTCTTCAACTCTGCGGATTCCCTGTTGCTGAGTGAATACATCAAAAACCCGGATGTCGAAAAGGCTTATATTACCGAATATGATTTGGACAAGGACGGCGATATCGACTTCATCGACCTTGATCTGCTCAGAAAGGCAATTGTCGGGAACGACGAATATCTGACCATTGTGGTCGATCCCGGCGCAGACTCCGACGCGGAGGTATAACATATGCATTTCAAAAAAATCCTTACGATTTTTTTGGCTGCTGTTCTGACGTTTTCTTCATTGACGGTTTTCTGCGTCGGCGCAGAAGAACCCGAAGGCTTGGAAGTGGAGGTGGAGGCGGAAAGCACCGCCTCCGCCATTTCCTCGCAGCCGATGATTTATAACGCCGGTGAAGAAATCAAAGTTACGCTCAGAATCGGCCGAAATACTGGCGTTACCTCCGTGATGCTGTATATCGATTATGATGAGACGGTTTTGGAGCTTATCGAATATACGGCTGCGGGCCTTCTTACCGAAGACGACAGCCTGACTGCTTACAGCACGTCAAAAGGCGACGCCTATCTCGCTTTCTATTCGGAAAATTACCCCAATGTATCCTGTGCCACAGGCGTGCTGGCGGAGATCACTTTTCAGGCCAAGGCGGTCTGTGCTGCCGACACTTTTGTTCAGGTTTCACTTTTCCAGAACAATGAGGGTCTGTGTACACTGTGGGATGAGAACGACAAGAAAATGAAGCCGGTGCCTTTTTCTTCCGAAAACGCGCACTTTTCGGTGCACAGCATAGACGCCGGCGAGGGCGTCGTGACCGCACCCACCTGTCAGGAGGGCGGATATACGACGTATGTCTGCCGCGCGTGCAAAGAAACGGTCATCGGCAATCTTACAGGCGCTACGGGGCATACGGCCGGCGAAGCGGTCGAGGAGAACCGCGTGGAGCCGACCTGCACAGAGGACGGCTCGTATGACAGTGTGGTGTACTGCACGGTCTGCGAAAGCGAGATTTCCAGAGAAACCATAACGATTGGCGCTGTGGGCCATGATCTTCATGACGTTATCGCTAAGGCGCCCACCTGCACCGAAGCCGGATGGAACGCCTATCAGGCGTGCAGACGTGAAGGATGCGGGTACAGCACCTATCAGGAGCTTCCTGCAAGCGGGCACCGTTTCGGAGAGCCGACCGTATATGAACCGAATTACCATCAGGAGGGATATTCGGTCCATACATGCATCGTCTGCGCGTATGAGGAACGTTACGACTTTGTTCCTGCTTTGGAACTGCTTCCGGGCGACGTCAACGGCGACGGAAAGATTACCCAGACCGATTATCTGTTACTTAAGCGTGCGATCCTGAAGCTATCGCCGCTGCCTGAGGAATTCGCGGCTGCAGGCGATTTCGACGGCGACGGCAAAACAACAGCGGCCGACTATTTGCTTCTCAAGCGGTATATCCTGTTTGGGGAAGTCGATGCGTCGTCCCTCGAGTGAATGTTCAGGTGACACGAAGCGGCGGAGGTTTTTTATCCTCCGCCGCTTTTTCATCCTAAATTGCTTTGTTTTTCCTTAATCGCGCCGGTCCGGCCGCACGAAGGGGTCGCGGACGGCGGTATCGGTCAGCAGACCGTATTTTTTCGGGCGGCGGTACGCGTTGCCGTGTACCTCCTCGGCCCGATAGCGGCGGAGCCGCTCCAGGTTCAAATCTGCAACATAAACGCCCTCGTTCTCGTCCGCCTGAAAAATACAGGTATCCCGCGAGCCGGACAGCTCGGGCAGATAAGCCACGCCGTCGAAAACGGTGGAATGGCCGTTGCAGTCGGGTACGGCGGCCGGATAATTGCAGGTGGCGACGGCGAGCATGTTTTCGTAGGCGCGGGCGCGAAGCTGCGCCAGACGGTTGATTTCCATCGGGCAGGCGTTGGGGACCAGAATCAACTCGGCGCCCTGAAGCATCAGCAGGCGCGCGCTTTCGGGGAATTCCCGGTCGTAGCAGATCATCGCGCCGACCTGCACCGCGCCGCAGGCCGTGTCCAGCGAGACGACGGAGAAGCCGTCGCCCGGCGTCAGGGAACGTTCTACATCGAAATCGCAGGTATGTACCTTTGCATAGGTCAGCTTCCGCTCGCCGTGCCGGTCGAATAGGACCAGCGTGTTGCGGGGGCCGCCGTCGTACCGTTCGAGCAGCGTGACGCCGACGGCCATATCCAGCTCCCGGGCCAGCGCGCCGAACGAATGCACGAACGCGCCGTCGCCGGGGATGGCCTCGGCCTTCCAAGCGTCGACGGGACGGCCGTAAAGGTTGTAGCCGTTGCTCCACATTTCGGGGAACAGGGCGATGTCCGCGCCCTGCGCCCGCGCGGCGCGGCAGGCGTCAAGCCCTTTTTGCAGATTTTTGTCCGTGTCCCCGCAGGGGGAGATTTGCAGCAGTGCGATGCGCAGGCTTTTCATCTTAACGCTCCTTTTCCGCTCCTATGCGGCGATTCATTCAAACAGATACCAGAAGCTGTAAGCGGCGGTATCCGTACGCCCGTCCTCGTAGGTAAGTGTGTAATACATTATATACGTTATGATGCCGAAATCCAGCCCGTATTTGCCGGGGCAGAAAGTGACGTTCGCCTGCGACAGCGCCGTGCCCGTCACCTCCGCTACGCCGAGCTTCGGCCGCTGCGCATAATGCGCCCTCAGCTTTTCCTCCGTTGCGGAGATGATGCTCGCATCGTCCGGCAGCGCTTCGATTTGCCACAGCTCGGGGGCGGAGGCGTAAACGTACCGAATGTTGCCGCAACCGTCCATTTCGATAAATACGGAAGCCGTTTCTATGCTGCCTCGCGTCCGAGCGAACGAAAACCGATATTCGTCATCCCCGTTCTCCGGATCGTACTGCGTCCGGGACGAGAGGTCTTCCTCAAAGTCTGTTGCAAACGGACAGTGCTCGGCCAGAAAATCCCTGCAAAGCTGCAGCGCTTCTTCGGTGGAAACGGTTTCCGTGCGCGCATTGTATTCGTCGCCGGAGGCGCTGAAGCGCGTTATGCCGCCGTCCGCCGTCAGGGTGAATTGCGCGCCCGCAGCTTGGTAGGTATCACGTCCGTCGTCCGAGTCGGTGTAGGCGCCCGTGATCTGTATTCCGTTGATCGTGACCATCGCCGACCC
>OLWB01001922.1_pt1 | contig 17872 bp, 10 predicted proteins | sample 1673331 | NCBI WGS metagenome assembly OLWB01 (sample SAMEA3178943, study PRJEB25190) | human gut metagenome | biome: human gut; feature: human-associated habitat; material: faeces | place: Austria | collected 2013
ATTAAACTGCAATACGGAAGAAGTAACCGAGATACCTCTCTCTTTCTCAATCTCCATCCAGTCAGAAACCGCATGTTTTGCAGTTGCCTTTCCCTTAACGGAACCTGCCTGGTTAATTGCTCCTCCATATAAAAGAAACTTCTCTGTTAATGTAGTCTTACCAGCATCCGGATGCGAAATAATCGCAAAGGTACGTCGTTTTTTTATTTCGTCTATTCTACTCATGTTGATCTCCTTACATTCTTCCTTCGCAGTCTTTTATGTCTGCATTATAATAATCGATTTAAATATGATATTTTTATCTGGGTTAATTGTTACTTATCCTATTTCTTTTTATTTATCTCATATCATATTTGCCTGTTCTATTTTAGGTCAAACAGTACTTATTATTATACAAAAATGTTTTTTTCGCAAGTATATATTTTTATTTTTTAAAAGAGAGCTAGGTTTTTTTAACCATAGCTCTCTTTTCTTAATTTGCTAGTACTTAGTTCATTATGGAATTGTTACTGTTATATCTCTGGTTGTTATAATATGTCTTGCGCCTTCTCCAAAATATACCAACTTATACTTTCCTGGAACAGAAGGTGCTTTTATTGTAGTTATTCCAGCATTTGTTGTAATATGTGACCAAGAATCATAACTTGCTTCACGAACTGTATAATCTACATCCTCCTTAAAAATAGCAATCCAATCTTTTCCTGTATTTGTATATGCTTTTGTAGCTACACGAATTTCACTATTCACACTATAAGTAGCTGATGGATCTACCAGATTGATTTTATTTTCAATTTCTTCATTTGGCTTAATCACAAAATCTACTTCTTCAGCTACATTATACGAACCATCTTCTGGTGTTAATACCCATTTATACTCTCCAGGTATAAGATATTTGTATGCTACTCTTGTTCCATGATCACAATTATCATTCGTCATATCCTTTAAACTATACGTATATCCTGATTGATGTGTCGCATCATTAACCATATACCAATAAATAGACGTTACAGAACCATCGGTAGGATCATTCTTTTTATAAAGTCCAACCCACACATTCTTGCCTTCTCCAACCGCTGTTACCTTGATATCTTCTCCCATCAAGTACTCTTTTTTATCGATATGCAGTTTTGTTTTTTCCTGCTCTTCTTTAGAAATGATCATGATATTCTTTTGTTTTAACACATTATATCCACCATCTTCTAACAATACTACTTTGTAATTTCCAGCTGGAAGATTCTTGACATCATCCCAATCTGGTCGTTCTGTTGCTTTATGCGTTTCTCTTAAGCTTACAGCTTCTCCAGATTTATATGCTCCTTCATTTACGGTATACCAATAAATGGATGGTATACCACCATCAGATATTGCATCTACTTTATCATCCTCTTTGTAAATGCCAACCCAATCCGCTTTATCTCCGATTGCTGTTACCCAAATATCTTCTCCTTCCACATAGATATCCTTATCCGTTGAAATATTTTTTTCATTTACAACTGGGGCATCTCCTTTTATTGTAATATTCTTCTGTTGTAAAACATTATAACCGCCATCTTCAAGCAACAATACTTTATATTCACCAGCTGGTAAATCTTTTACTTCGCTCCAATCTGTTCGACTACTGTTTCCTTTTCCATTACGAATATTAAATGCTTGTCCTGATATACTATCAATACATACATAATACCAATAAATAGATTCTATGCCTCCATCCTTCGTCGAGCCAATAACATCATCCTTCTTATATAAGGCAACCCAATCATTTTTATTACCAACCGCTGTTACCATGATATCATCGCCATAATTATAAGTATCTTTATCTGTTGTTAATGTCTTTTCTACCGCTCCTTCTAATGATAATGTAGCTGTTCTAGTTTCTAATTCCTGTCCATAATAGAAGAAATGTACCGTTGCCTGTACTTTTTTTGCCTCTGTAACTTTATTATTAGTATAAGTCACTGTTACATTCTGAGGAAGTACTCCACTAATTTCTAAGCTTTGTTCTTCACCAGTATATTCTTTTACTGTATCTTTGTATACAATATTATCTAATCTAGGCAAACCAGACTTCTTACCTGTGTCAAGAATAGTAATCTCGACTACTTCATCCTTGCTGTAAGTTCCATTTTTTCCCATAAGGATAATCTCATATTTTCCTGCTGGCAAATCTTTTAATTCCGGACGATTTGCATTATACTGTCCAACTTCCTGTAATGCATATGTATTACCTGAAACTTGATTTCCATCATTAACATAATACCAGTAAACTGATGGAATACCTCCTTCACTTACATCTCCAACTATATCACCTTTCTTATAAATTCCTACCCATTGTGAATTATTAACTGCATTTGCTGTAATATAAATTTTTTCTCCAGCCTCATATACAGAACGGTTTGTAGTCATATCCCCAATCTGTAACTTCGCAGTACGTGTACCAACTAATTCTCCATTTTTATAAAAATTAGCTGTTGCCTCCTGAACCCCTTTTTCTGTTCGTTTATTATTTTCATATTGAACACTTATTCCTTTTGGAAGTTGTCCACTAATTAGCAATTCATGTTCTTTTCCATCTGCTAAAAATGATTTTCCATAGAATTTTATGCCATTAAGATTCACCTTGTCTTCCAATTCCTGTACAGGTTCTACTGTCTGACGTATAATATTTTTATCATTCCAAATGGAATCCCAGTCATAATTTTCAGAAAATGCATACATTAAATCTTTATATGATCTAATCTTTCCATTCGCAACAGTATGATGATATTTTACTGTTTCTTTTGAATCCATGTAATTACTATTTTTCCCTGGAACATTCACTATTCCTTTATCATAGTATGCAGCAGCATCTAAATATTCATTGGCAACTCTAAAACTATATTGCGTATCTATATATTTCCATACATCGTAAGAATATTTATTTTTTCCTTTGTTATCTTTTAATCCAAATGTAGCTCCTGCCTGAGTCTCAATATCATGATCAACCGCACGATAATAAATAATAGCATCTATACAATCCAGTATTGAAGTTTTATAATATGCAAATGCAACGTATGCAGCCTGCCTTCTTAAATCTCCTTCTGTTCCCAGATAACTAGAGCATCCAGACTCTGTAAGATACACGTCTCTCATTTCACCGTTACATTTCATGGAATCTTGTTCTAGATATTGTTCCAAAATTTCAAGATTTGAAAATGTCAAGTGTGTGCTGGTATTCATATTATCCGAAATACTATGAACCTTTCTTCCATTAATTGAATCATCTTCAAGACAATAACTGCCCGCCAAGCTATAAAAATAACAATGTGGAGAAAGTCCCCAGTTAAAGTCTCCCTCTTCTTTCGATTTTTTATTTAGCCAATCATAAATTTCTTTTGGTTTATATGTATTATAGTATTCAGCTCTCATCCAATCATGAGTTGTTGGAACCGTAACCGTAACCGTATCCATATATTTAGAAATAGCCATATGTGTAAGACGAAGAAGTCTTGAATATTCCTCCATATATACATCTAATGATGTTGCTTTATCTGAAATATTATTGTAATCATAAGCATAATCGATTTCATTACCCAAAACTACATTATTGATATGTCCATATTTTCCATCTTCTCTAGAATACCGTTCTGCCAAAAATTCTATTGCCGCAATCCAGTTCTCTACCCCTTCCCTGCTAGATGTATTAATTCCAGCAATAGAACCTTTATCACATCCTCCTTCATACAATAAAGATGCCGGATAATAGTCTTTCCATCCATTTACTCTGGAAGCACAAATAACCAAAGAAACTCCAATCCCTTTATCAGTATATGATCTTATTCTTCTATCAAAAGACTCCACATATCCTTTATTAAAATAGTAATTCTGTCCCTGCGAAGTCCACTCATAAGTACCTTCTTTTTCTGCATTTGTCAGCTTTCCATTTTTGTCTTTACCTGCTACAAGAAGATTAGGAAGATTTAAATTTATTACTGTGTATTTACTTCCCGTTTCTGTAACCATATCTTCTGAATCATCGCCAAATAATCCTTTTTTTGTATTAGCCGTAAATTTTTTAATTTTTCTTTCCGGCGTAATTTCACTTGGATAAATTGGTCCTTTTACAACACCCTTTTTAGAAACAATATAGTATTTACTATACAAACGATCATTACCTTTTACATCATAACGATCAATCGAAATCATTGTATCTGTTTGACATGCATAAACAGCGAGTTCCGTTCCCAAGACATCTGTATCTTTAGAAATTCCTGAAATTTTATCTCCTTCTGCATATTCATTTGGTGCTACTCGAATAAGACTTAATGTTCCGTCAGAATATTTTCCCACTCCATCAATATGAATATTAATCTTATCTTTCGTTACCTGTACATCCATTTTATCGGCTGTGCTATGCTTCTCTGTTGCTTTACAATATTTGCATATACCATTTACATATTCATGCTGTAACATTGGGATATCTCTTCCAACTTCATCCTTACATACAGAACATACTGTTGTTTCCCAACCAGTAGTTATACAGGTTGGCTTCTTTTCTACTTTCCATGTACCATATTTATGACCAGTTTCTTTTACAAAATCTTTTACAAGTGTGTGTTTACTATTTCTTTTACATGTATAAATAGTATATCCTTCACTATCACAAGTTGGTGCTATTACCTTTTTAGTATAAATATGCCCTAATGCATCTTGTTTATCTTCATAAATATCTTTACAATATTTACAACGATATTTTATAGTTCCTTCCTCTGTACAAGTTGCTTTTTTTTCAGACAATTTTCTCCAAGAATGTTTCTTATTTAATACTGAAAGATAAATCCTATAAGTTTTAGCTCCCGCTTTTGCTGTCAATAATACTTTTCCTGCCTTTTTTGTCTTTATCTTTCCTTTTTTAGAAATAGATACCACTTTTTTATTGCTACTTTTCCAGGTAATTTTTCCTTTTAATCCTACTGCTGTTACCGTTTCTTTTGTATCCTTACAACGCTTCAATTTTTTATCTGGAACAGTAACTTTACATTGATATTTTTTCTTTCCAATTTTGGCTGTAATATTAGCTGTTCCAGGATTTTTTGCTGTTACTTTTCCCTTATCTGAAACCCTAGCAACATTTTTATTAGAAGTAATCCATGATACTTTTTTAGAAGTTCCTTTAACTTTTAATTGTACCGTTTTACTTTTCAAAACAATGACATTTTTTTTATTTATTGCTGTTTTAGCTGCCTGTGTATGAATCGGATATAATATTGCTATACAGATTAATAACATTAACAGCCATTTCCCTTTCATATATCGTTTATTCATTACTTTCCTCCCCGTTTTAATCTACTTTTTATAGTTTTGTGCAACAAACATGGCTGAAGAAACATACTTACCATTCTCAAAATCACGTCCCAATACCATTACTTTATCTTTATAAACTTTAATAACATATCCATTAGACCCTTCGGTATATGAACCAACAATATCATCATAGCTACTCCATAAATAACCAACTGCTGCTGTATTAAATATGTTTGGAAGTTCTTCATCTCTTGCATACATACATTTCTCTGAGTTTAATTCCCAATGACTATGTCCATTAAACATCAGTACCTGCGGATATTTCTTCAAAATAGCTCTAAGCTGTTTTGCCTGTGCTGTTCCTTCTGAGCCTGCACCATCCCAATTTTGTCCCGGAAGACTTCCAGCCACTGTATTATATAAAGACTGATGCAACATAACAAATACTGGCTTTTCTGGATTGGCAGCAGTATCTTTAGCCAGAAGCTCATCAAACCATTTCAACTGTGCTTCTGATAAATCAGCTCTTAACCCTTGCTTTTCTGATCCCAGAAAAATATAATGATATCCATTTATCATTCTATCATAATATACTTTACCCGTACCTGTATTTGCGTATTTAATAAATAACTCTGCTTGTGTCTTATAATCATTTGCCGACAAATCATGATTTCCTACTGCCATATAAATATCAGGAAGTCCTGAAACCTGTGAATATATTTTCTGCATATTTTTATATTCAGATTCTTTACCTGTATCAGCAATATCACCATTAATAATAATTGCCTTACTATCTGGAGAATTCTTCTGTACATCTTCCAGCATCTGTTTGAAATGCTGATTATTTTTATAATTAATATCTGTTTCACCCATACTTCTATCTGTAATATGGACATCACTTACCATTTCAAATTCTGTGATTGGCTTTTCGTTACTAAATTTGAAATTAGATCCTTCTGGAAGTTTTACTTCTGTATATTGTGATGAAGTTCCATAAGTATTTGTTGTATACACTAATAATCTGGTTGCCCCTTCTGGAATAATAGTATTTTCATACATTTTAAATTCTGTAGTTTCTCCAGAAATTTTAAATTTAGCTAATGATGTATAATCGCTCAGTGGTCCATCATCATCTGCCCAATACATTATGACATCAGAAGAAGCGTGATCTGCTTTGTTAAGAGTTACTGTAACTTTTCCGTTTGCCAATCCACTTCCTGGTTTATCCAATACATATTCTACAGTGGCTGGCGCCATTGGCTGATTATCTCCTTCCACCGCAAAATCAATTTGTTCAGCAGCTTCATATTTTCCGTCTTTAAAAAGCAAGGCTTTATATTCTCCAACTGGAAGATTTTTATATTGTGATCTTTCCGCATTATAGTAACCTATTTTATTTATAGCATAAGCCTTTCCTGAAGAATGACCATCTTTTGCTACATAATACCAATAGATAGACTTAACTCCGCCAGCTTCACTTTCATTTGGAAGATCATTTTTTGCATAAATTCCTACCCAATCTGCATCGCTTCCCTTTGCTGTTACCATAATTCGTTCACCAGGACCATAAACTTTTTTGTTCAATTGAAGTTTTGCCTCTCCATTATCTTTGATTTTAATATAAGAGAAATCATCCACATCGTAATTTTCATTTTTAAATAAAATCACCTTATATTTTCCCGCTGGAAGTGTAAATAATTCATTTCTTCCTCTGAAAGACTCCTTTTGAATAATATATGTTTTTCCTGACTGATGGGAAGAATCTGACACATTGTATCTATAAATAGGAGATACATTTCTTACCGAATCTACTTCTGCATAAATTCCTACCCATGCATCATCATCACCCTGTGCCGCAACTTTAATATCCTCACCTTCTACATAGATATCTTTATCTGTAAAAATTCTTTTTTGCTCTGTCTTCCAAAGAATCTTCTCTGTTTTTTCTGCTCCACAAACTTTACATGTAAATCTTTTTTCGCCATCTTCCTCCGGAGAAGCTTCTTTAACAACTCTTCCCTTATTCCAATTATGTCCTCCAGCCTTCACATAATTAGAGCGGTAAGTATGTGCTTTATTATATTTACATACATACTGTGTATAACCTCTTTGCATACACGTAGGTGGCACAACTTTCTTTATAAAATTATGTCCTAATGCATCAATATATTTTTTATATTCCTTATCACAATCTGTACATTTGTACTCAATAATTCCTTCCTTATCGCAAGAAGCTTTTTGCTTTATATGCTGCATAAAATTATGTTTATGGACATTAGGTTTCACTATAATCTTACAACTAAGTGTTCCCTGCTTTATTTTAGCTGTAACAGTCGTTTTTCCTGGCTTTACACCCACTACTACACCTTTCGATGAAACTCTGGCTATCTTAGTGTTTTTACTTGTCCATTTAACATTATCTTTATTTTTTAATACTGACAGTTTATAATATTCATTTTTTCCTATTGTTTTTACTTTTTTACTAATTACTGATTTTTGTACCTTAACTAATATTTTATATGTTTTTTTTCCGGCTCTGGCTGTTACCGTCGCTTTTCCAGCCTTCTTTGCCTTTATCTGTCCTGAAGAATTAACTCCCACACAAGATTTGTTCGAAGAAGTCCACTTTATCCGTCCTTTTAATCCGGTCTTCTTTACAGATATACTATTCCCCTTACACAAACTATACTGTGCATTTACTATTGTCTTTTTTGCTGCCTGTGTCACCAAGTTAAATGGTAAACATAAACTTAGCACCAACAAAATGGCAACGATTTTTTTCCCTTGTTTCATTTTTCCTCTCCTCCTTTTATTTATGAAATTTTTCTTCATAATATTAAATAATTTTATCATAACTTTCTTCTATATTCAATATTTTTCCATATTACACAAAAAAAGAAGCTTTCCTTCACAAAATAGTATCTTTTATTACTATTTCATAGATGCAAGAACTTCTTTTTCTTGTTATTCTCTTATTTCATTGCTCTATCAAATTCCTTCATATACTTTATCACAACAAATATACATAACAATGCCGCCACTACTGCTATCATGCCACCAGCAATTCCGATATAGGAAATGGACAGATGGGTACAAATACTTCCTCCAATCCATGTCCCGCTTCCGATTCCAAGATTATAGATTCCGGAATAGATTGCCATTGCTACAGAGGAAGCCGCTGCCGGTGCATAAGTAATAATTTCTGATTGAAATGTCACGTTAAATGCCATAACTGCCATACCCCAGAATGCACATAATAAAACAACCGCCATATGTGCTTTTGATATCGGATATAATAAAAGTAATGCTGCCGCCACACTGATCATTACCAGTTTTACAAAAAGATATTTATTCTTGTCATAATAATGGGAAAATAAAAAACTTCCCAAAAGACCTGCTGCACCAAATATAGTAAGTGTTGTTGTAACCCAGTTAGCAGAAAGACCAGCCACCTTCTGTAAGAATGGTTCAATATAACTATATCCCGTATAATACGATGTGGCAAATAAAAAGGTAACAAGAAAAATTCCCATCAGCGTTTTATTTTTAAAGATTTCCGGCATCTGTTTTATGGAGAAAGACTCTCCGCCGGGCACTTTCGGGAATACAAAAATCAGGTAAGCGGTTGTGATAAAAGCAATGATTCCTACACAGAAAAATGCCATATTCCAGCCCATATGAAGTCCGATAATTCTTCCTAGCGGAAGGCCTAAAATCATCGCAATCGAGGTTCCAGTTACTACCATACTAAGTGCAAGTGAACGAAACTTTTCTGACACAACACTGACTGCTGCCGGTGATGCGATCGACCAGAATACTGAATGTGTACACGCTACGCCAATACGTGATATCATTAACATTCCATATGAAGCAGAAAAAGCGGACAGCATCTGGAAGATTCCAAAAAGTGCAATCGTTCCTAACAAAAGTCTTTTAAAATCAATCTTATTCAATAGAAGCATCAACGGCAGAGACAGTAACATAACGATCCATGAATATACTGTAATCAGTACCCCCGCATGAGCCTCTGTAATATGAAAGCTGTCGGCAATATCTGTCAACAAACCAATCGGCATAAACTCTGATGTGTTAAATATGAATGCTGAGACTGTGATACCAAGCAGTGGCAGCCATTCTTTAAGTGTCATTTTACTTTGCATAATAATTCCTTTCTAAATAGTAATTTGCCACAGCCAAAGACAGTCTTCTGAAAGATAAATAAAGCATATTTGTGGCCTCGGAACAAGGTTTGAACATTCGCGCGTCCAAGCGAACATTCAAACCACAGCGACTAAAGTCACAAATATGCTTTATTTATCTTTCAGAGGACATCTCCCCTTGCCTGTAGCAAATATTATTTATTCTGCAGAGCCTTTGTTACCAAAGCAGCGATTTCATCCACCTTCCACGCTGGCTGTGTAGATGCAGAAATCTTATTGCCTCTCTCCCAGATTCCCTGAGCAGATGCAGATTCTTTTGGTTTATACTCTTCGCTGTCATCTTTCCATGCTGGCTGTGTGGAACTGGATACTGTTGTTGGCTTTGGCAGTGGTTTGTTATAGAACTCAAGGTTCTCTGTTAATTCTTTCTTTACCAGAGCTGTGATTGCATCAAGATTCCATACTTTCTTTGTCTCAGCAGAAAGTCCACCTGGTGTATCTGTCACATCCCATGCGCCCTGTGTACCTGCTGCCGGTTTACGAGGAGCTTCGTCTTCGTCTTTCTTCCATGCTGGCTGTGTAGAACTGGAAATTGTTGTTGGTGCAGGAATTGGCTTATTAGAAAATGCAACTTTTACGTTGCTGGCTTCTAATGCCTTTGTTACAAGTGCTGCGATTTCCTGTACATTCCATTTCTCCTTTGCTAAAGAAGAAACACCGCCCGGTGTATTTGTGCTGTCCCATGCTCCCTGTGTTGCTGCAGATGCTTTCGGAGCCATGTCTTTTGACCAGGATGCTGAAGTTGCTGTAGAAGCTTTTGTTGGCTTTGGACGTGCAACATTAGAAAATGCTAACTGGTTCTCTTTGAGAATCTCCATTACCTGGCTATGAATCAGCTCCTGTCTCTTGTTATCTATCATGTCTTTCTACCCCTTTCCCAATATGTATACTTTGGTTTTCTGGTTATGGTGACATCCTCCCCACCTATAGAGGTCGGTTCTCGTTCGATAGCACCGTTGTGCTAAGCATAAGCGAGCTACCCCCGTGTTGTCCCACGGTTGTGTTATGTTATATAAACTGCGGCTATTCAAAGCAAAAAATAAGCATCGCAAATGCGATTCCATGAATTATTTCTGAATAGTCATATTTATTTTATTATAGCACTAATCTAAAGAGAGGATATATGAAAATTGCTGTCTTATTACTGAAATATATTGACTCTTTGAGAGCTGTTTTGGGCTGCCCATGAGTACATGATATTTTTATCAGCGACAAACATATTATAAAAGCAACTATATAATTCCTGATCTGCCGCAGGCAAAGAGACGCTCTCAGTAAATAAAACAACCTATATTTTAACTTTGTGTTGCAGAATTTTGCCCAATAAAACAGAAACTTCGCATTCGTTTCTACGAAGTTTCTGTTTTATTGGGCAAAATGGAGCGTTTAGCACAACGGAACAAAATCAATAAATTTTTTAGGGGTTTTTCTTGATAATTCTTCTACAGTGGCGTCTGCCTTGCCTGTGGCAAATCAGAATATATTATTGCATGATTCCCCACAATTTTCTTACTTTCATACATTGCCGCATCCGCCTCACGATATAGCGTATCAAAAGTTGCTCTATCTTTATCCGAACATAAAGAAGCTCCCAGACTCACATTAATTTTCTCTCCCTGCATTTCCGGTATGGAAATCTTATCTATTTGCGTAAATAAACGTTTGAAAAATGATTCCGCTTGTGCTTTATCTGGCATTCCTGGAAGATACATCGCAAATTCATCACCTCCAAGCCGCATGACAATATCATTCTCACGGCAGGCTCGCTGAAGGACTGCTGCAAGCTTAATGAGAACGGTATCTCCAACGGCATGTCCATATGTGTCATTGATTTTTTTGAATTTATCACAGTCTAAAAGGCAGAACAGGCCACCTTTCTTTTTTTCGAGGAATTCTGTAATCTTTCGCTCCCCGCTTCCACGGTTATTAATACCGGTCATGGAATCTGTTTCAGAAAGATACAGCAGCTTTTTCTCCCGGCGTTTCTGTTCGTCAATCACTTCCACACAGTAAAGAACATGCCACAGACGGCCTTTTTCATCGCTATCTACTTTGATAAAGCGCTCGCGGCACCATCCGGAAACTGTACCTATAAATTCATGAACGATTGTGTTTGTTTCCATTAATCGTCTGTCTAATGTTGATAAGTCCACAAACTCCAGTACACTTGATAAATACATTTCTGTACAGAAGTATTTCATAGTTGTATATACTCTTTTTGAAAAATTCTCCTGATCAAGCTCTTCACATTCTTTTTCTACATGTTTTACATTTTTTATCTGCTCATACTTTCCTGTTTTTATATCAATTAAATGCATACATAAATAAATCTCAGAAAGTGCTGAGTAGCTGCTCATACTTGCGTTATATTGCTCTTTTTGAAATGTATTTCTTATTTTTAAAAGAGAAATCAGCATGGTTCCGATCATATCTAAAAACATTGTTAATGCATTGTAATCTACAGCCGGTGGATTATCTACACCGAAAAATCCCTTTATCTGCCCTTTATGGCGTAATGGGCTGACAACTACTTTACAAACATTCTGGTACTTAAGCATATTGTAAGATACCTGATGTACTCCTTTTAATTCTTCAACATCAGAAATAATAACACTTTTTCCCTCATCAAAAGTATCATACCACCAATCAATTACTTCCATATTCACACCCTGCAAATGCTCAATCTGCGGAGTAATTCCTTCTGCACACCATTCATAAGTATTATTTGTTACATGATGCTCCTCGTCATCCTCAAAAATATAAATTCTGTCAGACCCGATATGTTTTCCAAAAAAACTGATAAATTCATTAATTTGTCCCTCGGGAGTATCGTATTCAAGTGCTGAACGCAGTGCCTCATTAATAATTGTTTCGTATTTCTTGATTGACTTCATATATTCCGCCCCTCCCATGATACTTTTGTAAATATTTTTTCTTGATCTACATATATCTTTTCTTAGGTACGCCTGCCAGAAAATCTTTTAAGAATATTCTTGTTCAATTCCTCTGTTTTATCATAAGATGTGTCTATAGCAATTAAAAATACTACTATAATTAAAAAGACAAAAAACAATATATCCTATCATAGTTTCTGGATAATTTTTCATTCTTATCTTATTTTCTCTATAAAGGTCCTAATAATATAGTATAAAAAACTATTTACCTAAAGTATATTTAAAAAATGCTTTCCAGTCTTTTTTAATGCAGACACTCTCTATATTATAGCAAATATAGCAAAATTATTCATCTACTCTTTTCAAAGCACAAACACTCTCCACATGAACCGAGTGGCTGAACTGATCTACCACGGATACCTTCTCCAAGGTATATTTTTCCTCACACAGTATCTTTAAATCTCTTGCTAATGTTGCCGGGTCGCAGCTTACATAGACAATGCGCTTCGGTGCCATATCGAGCATTGTGTTTAAGAGTATCGCATCACAGCCCTTTCTTGGTGGATCAACAACGATGACATCTGGATGAATCCCAGTCTTTTCATACTGTGCAGGTACGACTTCTTCTGCCTTTCCAACGAAAAATTCAACATTATCCATATGATTTAATGCGGCATTTCTCCTTGCATCATCAATGGCTTCTTTAATGATTTCTACACCGTAAACCTGCTTTGCTTTCTGCGCCAAAAAGAGGGAAATAGTTCCGATTCCGCAGTATAAATCCCACACAAGTTCCTGCCCTTTCAGCTCAGCGTACTCTAATGCTTTAGAATAAAGAACCTTTGTCTGCTGTGGGTTTACCTGATAGAAAGAAAGCGGCCCAATCTGGTATTTAATATTACCGATATAATCTTCAATATAATCCTGGCCCCATACAGTCTCACAGCGAAGTCCCAAAATTTTATTTGTCTTATCAGTATTCGTGTTTACGATAATACTTGTCATTCCCTCGATTGTTTTTAAGTCATCTACAAGTTTATCAATATGTTTCAACTGCTTTTTCGTACCATTTACAATAAGACATACCATAATCTCGCCAGTAGTAAATCCTATGCGGGTTAAAATATGGCGCACCAAACCACTGTGATTTTTCTCATCATATGCAGAAATCTTATTTTCTTTCATATAAGTAAGAACTTTTTCAACAATCGGGTGGGTTACTTCTGCCTGAATCGCACAATTTGTATTGGCCACGATGGAGTGGGTACGGCCCGCATAAAATCCGGCAACAAGGTTCCCCTCTTTGTCATAACCGACAGGAAACTGTGCCTTATTGCGGTAATGCCACGGTTCTTCCATTCCGTATACTGGCTCTATCTTCTGCTCAATATCTTCTTTTCCAAAACCGCCGATACGCATCAGGCAGCCTTCCACAAGACTCTTTTTAAAAGAAAGCTGTTTCTCATAAGAAATCTGCTGTAACTTACAACCTCCACACTGTCTTGCGACCGGACATGGCGGGGTTACTCTGTCTTTTGATGGTGTTACAATTTCTACCAGACGGGCATAACCGTAATTCTTTTTTAATTTTGTTATGGAAACTCTCACTTCATCACCGATTACCGTGTCTTTAACAAAGAAAGGGAAGCCCTGGTACTTGCCAAGACCTTCCCCTTCCTTTGTAAAATCTTCGATTGTAAGTGAAATTTCCTGATTCTTTTTCAAATTCAACTTCTGTTCTGATTTCACTTTATTATTCAATCCTTTTCTCCTAAATGACTTGTCGCTCTGATATTGCTTTCAAATAATTTATTGTAACCTTTCCACTCACCGCTCTGACGACTCTCTTCTGCAAGTGCTTCAATAAACGTCTCCATCTTTGCATCAGTATTATCTGCAAAATTAAGAGCTAATGCCTCAATTAATGCCGGCTTCTTAGGGGAACCGTATTCTAACTCACCGTGATGTGCTAAGATACAGTGCTTTAATTCATTCGCCAGCTTCGCTGGGAAACCATTAATATTTCTAATCTTCTCATCAATCATCATCGTTCCCATTACGATATGGCCGACCAGCTGTCCGACATCTGTATAATCGTTCTCCGGGAAATCAGAAAGCTCATCAATCTTTCCGATATCATGACAGATTGCTGCTGTAATAAGTAAATCTTTATTCAAAACCGGATACTGCGTACAATAAAAATCACACAGTTTCGTTACGCTTAATGTATGCTCTAAAAGACCGCCCATAAATCCATGATGTACTCTTTTCGCTGCGGAATGTGCCTTGAACTTGGCTGCAAATTCCTTATCTCCAAAGAAAGCAACTAATAGCTGTCTTAAATAAATGTTCTGTACATGATTCACATAAGAAGATAATTCCTTAAACATTCCGTCAATACTCTTGCTGGAACATGGGATATAATCCTCCATTGCAAATTCGCCCTCTCTGGCTTTACGCAGTCTTCTGACATTGAGCTGCGGACTGCCCTGAAAGCTTGTGACATTACCCTCTACACGGATGTAATCCATCTGTTCAAAATTCTCGATTCCATTATTCAAATCCCAGATTTTTGTGTCAATGACACCAGTCTTATCCTGCAAAATCATGGAATAATAAGTCTTTCCCGCTTTTGTCTTCGCAATATTTTTTACTTTACAAAGGTACACTTCAGAGACATTATCTCCTTCTCTGAGTTCATTAATATAACGCATATACGTTTCCTTTCTAATCCATCTCTTTAATTACTTCACATATTATAGCTTAAATTTAATAGGCTGACAACCAAGAAAATGCTCTATTTCGCAGATTTTTCCGCATTTTTAAAGGCTTTACGCCCCGTCTTCATTGACAAATGAAGTATTTCATGTCACAATTACTTTTGCATTAAATTAAGGAAAGGAATAGTCCGGCACAGTATCGGACTGTAGGTAAGCATTATGATTAGAAAACACATTATTGCACACGGCCGCGTACAGGGCGTTGGTCTTCGCTTTACAGTAACCGGTTTTGCAAAAAAGTACAATGTGACGGGTTGGGTCCGCAATCTCTATGATGGTACGGTAGAGATGGAAGTCCAGGGACTAGACCACCGTGTGGAACTCTTTTTACAGGAGTTATCCTCTGATCGGCCAGGTGGGAATCGCTTCATCCGCATTGACAAATTGGACATTACAAATATTCCTTCTGTAAATGTAGCAGATGAAAAGGGCTTTCGGGCTCGCTACTAACAAGTTAATCTAATATTATCAATATATGAAAATCTTATTCAATCATAACTTACGCAGTAAAACTATGTACAAACTATATACTATCTGGATTATTTCTCTTTACATAGCTCTGCAATACGTTTTCCTGCATACTGCATCCATCACAAATTAAGATGCATATCAAGATTGAACTTAAATTTTTGAGAGGATTTTATTTATGAATACAAAGGCACTAATCACATTAGAATATGATAAAATCATTAAAAAGCTGGAGACTTTTGCTTCTTCGACCATGGGAAAGGCACTCTGTAAAGACCTGCTTCCCTCCTCTGATTACGAAGAAATCTTGTCAGCACAGACAGAAACAAAAGATGCACTGACCCGGCTTTATAAGACGGGTTATCTTTCTTTTCAGGGACTTTCTGATATCCGTCCACATTTAAGATTATTAGAAATTGATTCCACATTAAATACAAAGGAGCTTCTCGATATTGCCCGTCTTCTTTCTATTACAGCACAGGCTGTAGAATACGGCGATACGGAAGATGACATAATGGCATATGACTCCTTAAACAGCTATTTTGGAGAACTTGATTCATTAGAATTCCTTTACCAGAGAATTACACAGTGTATTTTATCTGAGGATGAGATCAGTGATGATGCCTCTTCCGCATTAAAAGACATTCGCCGCGAAATCAAACAGACAAATATTTCCATCCACAATAAGCTGACTTCTGTTATCAACTCACAAAATAACAAGACAATGCTTCAGGATGCGCTGATTACCGTCCGTAATGGCCGTTACTGTGTTCCTGTAAAAACAGAATATCGTAACGCCTTTCCGGGTATGATTCACGATCAGTCTTCTTCCGGTTCTACACTTTTCATCGAGCCGATGGCCGTTGTCCAGTTAAACAACCATTTGAAAGAATTAGATATTAAAGAAAAAATGGAAATCGAAAAGATTCTCCAGTCTTTAAGCGCACAGGCCGCTTCCTGCAGCCGTGAATTAGAGGAAAATCAGAAGATTCTGACAAAGCTTGATTTCATTTTCGCAAAGGCAAAATATGCAAAAGAATATCAGGGAACCGAACCGATTTTCAATACAGACGGAATTGTAGATATCAAGCAGGGCCGTCATCCATTACTTGACCCGAAAAAAGTCGTTCCAATCCATATTTATATTGGCGAGGACTTTAATATGCTTCTGCTCACCGGACCAAATACTGGTGGTAAGACTGTTTCATTAAAGACAAAAAAAGACAGTAAACTGGTTGATATTTTTTTGCAGAAGTTGTAAAATCTGGATGTATAAGCTCATAACAGGAAAAGAAAACCAAAAAAGGTAAAAAGGAGCAGACAGATTGAAGAAGCCAGGAAAGGGAAAAGAAAAAAAGAAAATCGGATACAATTACCTTGGCATGGCAGGCATTGCTGTGATCGCACTGGTTCTGCTTGGAAGCCTTATGGTGCAGAGCAAGACTTTGCAGCAACGTCTGGATTACTACGATTCCAAGGCTGTGGCACTGGAGAAATCCATTGACAGTGAGAAAGAACGCACCAAGGAGATCGAAGCCGAAAAAGAATATATGAAAACCGATGAATACGTGGAAGAAGCAGCACGTGAGAAGCTTGGACTTGTGAAGGATAACGAGATCGTGTTCCAGGAAGAAAACTAGCACAGCGAATGCAGAAGCATTTTGGCGAAAAGTTTTCTATAAGTTTCGTGTTACTTTGACAGATATTTCAGAATACCTCCTTTATAATAATCAGTCAGTGAAGGTTATAAGGGGAGGGGAAAATATGCAGGAATGGATCATTGCCATGCTCGTAGTCAGCATTCTGCTGATACTCCGGGACATGGCAAAAACTGTCTTTTCGGGAAGAACACAGGCAAAAGAAGAGATGATGCCGCTCAGTGAAAGCCATCCCCAGAAGGAGAAGGTGGAACGATATGCAGCATCCTTCCGGAAACTTGCGGATACATTCTATGGAATGCCTTACAGAAAGGAATTTTTGAGTGGAGGACAGCTGAACCGAATCATTTCGGATACTAGCGCCTGTGCTCCAGATGTTATCAGAGAGAGATCTGCTGGGGCGAGCGTGCAGGAGAAACCATGCGGAACAGCGAGCATATGCTAAGAGTCATGGAGGAGGGGGATGAAGAGGCTGTTCGTCAGGTTCGCAGTGAATGGATGAGTGCCTGTGGGCGTTCTGCCCAGTATTTTCAGGTTTTGACCGAAGGATTCCGGGAAGAACGGCAGAATCT
>OLWB01001924.1_pt1 | contig 17858 bp, 14 predicted proteins | sample 1673331 | NCBI WGS metagenome assembly OLWB01 (sample SAMEA3178943, study PRJEB25190) | human gut metagenome | biome: human gut; feature: human-associated habitat; material: faeces | place: Austria | collected 2013
TCCTTGCGAATGATCCCAGCGGCAACATGAACAGTCTTCAACAGGAGTCCTCTCTCAACATCAACACATGGCAGGGTAGCTACCCGTACCTTACACAACGGTAAGGCAAGCGTAAGCCATATCGATGGTAGCCGACTCGTCTTCTTGCGACTATAGATGCCGTAGACTAATTGCAAGAAAGGACTCGGTATGCAAACCACGCACATGGCGACCCCGGTACTGGAGGTCGCGCATCTCGAAAAGGTATACGGAGCGCTAGGCAACGTGACCCGCGCGCTCAACGACGTCAGCTTTACCGTCAACCGCGGTGAATTCGTTGGCATCATGGGCGCTTCGGGCTCGGGCAAGTCGACGTTGCTCAACTGCGTGTCGACCATCGATAGCGCCACAAGTGGCACGATCCGCATTAACGGTCAGGACGTGACGCGCATGAAGCAGGCCAAGCTCTCGCAGTTCCGCCGCGAGGAGCTCGGCTTTATCTTCCAGGACTCCAACCTGCTCGATAAGCTCACGGCACGCGAGAATATCGCCCTGCCGCTCACCATTGCCCACACAAACTCGGCAGAGATCTCGACCCGCGTGCAGGATGTGGCAGCGCGCCTGTCCATCAGTCAGGTGCTCGACAAGTATCCCTACCAGATGTCCGGCGGTCAGCAGCAGCGCGTTGCCGCGGCTCGCGCACTCGTCACCGACCCCACCATGATCATGGCCGACGAGCCCACCGGCGCCCTCGATTCCAAGAGCGCCCGCCTGCTGCTCGAGAGCCTGGAGGCCCTCAATCGCCGCCTGCGCGCCACCGTGCTCATGGTCACGCATGACAGCTTTGCCGCCAGCTACACGAGCCGCGTGCTGTTTATCCGCGACGGCAAGATCTTCACCGAGCTGCGCCGCGGCGACACCGACCGCCGAGAGTTCTTCGACCGCATTATGGAGGTCGTTGCCATGATGGGCGGTGAGGGCTCCGATGCTCTGTAAACTCGCTTGGGGCAACGTCCGCCGCGCCGGCCGCGACTACCTCGTCTACCTTTTGACGCTCACCCTGGGCGTCACGGTCTTCTATGCCTTTAACACCATCTCGATGCAGGTCGACATCGCCGGAATCGATGAAGAGGGCTTGGCGCAGGTTATGGGCAGCATGCTCGGCGACCTGACGTACTTTTTGGCCGGTGTCATGGCCTTTTTGATGGTGTATGCCAATAACTTCATCATGAAACGCCGCAAGAAGGAGTTTGGCCTGTACCAGGTGCTCGGCATGGGGCGCGGGCGCGTCGCCACGATCATGGCGCTCGAGACCGTGATAGTATCGGTCGTGGCCTTTGTCGCCGGCATTGTGCTGGGTGTGGGACTCTCCCAGCTCATGACGTTCTTTACGGCCTCGCTCTTTAAGACACAGATCGCCAATTTCCACTTCTTTTTCTCGGTGCATGTGTTCAATCTGACTCTTGCCTGCATGCTCGTAATGTTTGTGCTCACGCTACTGCTGAACCTTCGCGCCGTGCGTCGTACCAAACTCATCGAGCTTATGGGTGCCGAGCGTCGCAACGAGAGCATCAAGACACGCAACCCCTGGATTGCGATTGCCATCTTTGCCGTGGGCGTGGTGCTTGTGGGCGTGGCCTATTACCGTCTGCTACGTGATGGGTTCCCGCTAACCGCGACGGACAGCAAGCTGCAAGAGGCCATGAACCAGTTTGGCATTACGACCGCTATGGTTACCGTGGGCACCTTTGCCCTGTTCTGGGGACTCTCGGGCATGCTCATCAAGCTGCTGCAGAGCCTGCGCGGCGTGTATTGGCGCGGCCTCAACATGTTTACCGTGCGCCAGCTTGCGGCCAAGGTCAACACGGTGTGCTTTTCGATGGGTGTCATCGCGATGCTCCTGTTTTTGGCCATCACCTCGGTGACGTGCGGTATGTCGATTGCCAATGTGATGAACGAAAACCTGGAGCGCTATAACCCTGTTGACGTGTCACAGACGTATGTCTATTACACGCCCGATACGCTCGACTACTACAAAGAGTACATCAATCCGTCTGAAGCCGATCGCATGGTGCTGGCCGATAGTACGGTCGATTTGTACTCCGCATGGCACGGCGATCCATGGCACGGCGATCGTAAGGGCAAGTCGGCGGACAACAACGACGAGACCGGCAAGAAGGTCAATATTGCCGATGTTGCCGGTGAGCATGTGCAGATCGATTCGTATCTGAGTTACCCGTTTGGCGGTTCGAATCCTTCGGTGACTCCAAGTGAGATGTGCAAGATCATGGGCGAAAAGCTTCCCAAGGCGTTCGGGGGTAGCAATGCCGATACGATGGGTCTGTTTGTGACGCCGGCGAGCCAGTACAACAAACTGCGTCAGATGATGGGCGAGGAGCCGGTGCACATCGGTCACGACCAGTATCTGCTCACGTGTGATATGGGCGGCGAGCTGGTCGACCTGTACACCAAATACATGGCCGGCGGCCATGCCCTTACCTTGGGCGGGCATACGCTCAAGCCCGCAACCGATAAGTCGGACGAAGATACGGCGGTCATCGCCAACTCGGCGATGGGCAGTAATCCGGGTACCGTCGTCGTTGCCGACGAGCTGTTGTCCCAACTTAATCTGCAGCCGTATTCCAGTAGCCTGCTCGTTAACTACAAACAGGGGATGGATACGACCGAGGCAGACGAGAGTATTAAATACACTGTGCTCGACAATCTGCTCGTTGACGGCAAGGAGCCGGGGTCGTGGGGAACCTTCATCACACGCTCCGAGATGTACGCGCAAGCAGCGCAAATGAACGGTCTTATTAGCTACCTAGCCATCTACATCGGCTTTGTATTGGTTGTTGCATGCGCGGCGATTCTATCGATCCAGCAACTCTCCAACGTGGCCGACGGCAGCCGCAGCTATCGTGTGCTGGCACAGATCGGCTGTGAGGACCGCCAGATTCGTCATTCGGTGATGGCGCAGCAAGCGGTATTCTTCCTGTTCCCGCTGGCAGTGGGCCTGGCGCACTCCTTTGTGGCACTTAAGGTGATCATCGAGCTGGTGAGCATTTTCGGAAATATGAGCATCGGCGGCACCGTGGGCCTCACCTGTGCAATCTTCCTGGCAGCCTATGGTGGCTACTTCCTGGTGACCTACCTCATGAGCACCGGCATGGTACAAGCCGCCATCGCCACCCGCTACAGCGAGTAACTCGTTCAGCTCGGAATTATCGCAGGTTGAGCATAAGTCAGCGAAAGCGCCCCTAGGCGAGCAAGGTGACGTTTAAGAGGAGGGAAGCGTACTTTGGGTACGCGACCGACGATTGAACGTCAGATTGCCGCTTAGGGGCGCTTGTAGCGTCGAGCCGTTACGCGGTTTGGTAAAACCGCGTAACTTCATCGCTTCCAGAAGTGGAGGATGAGCGTGGTGCGATTTTGCTGCTCGGTTTTGACCAGGATGTTGTGGATGTGGGTCTTGACGGTGCCCACAGCAAGGAAGAGTTCGTCAGCGATCTCTTGGTTCGACTTGCCCAGTACGACCAGACGCATAACCTCGGTCTCGCGGTTGGAGAGCTTGTAGGCGTTGCGATAGAAGGGCATCTGCTCTTCGATGTGTCGATCAAGATCGCTGACGTTCTTTTCCTCGGGCGCCTCCTGCATGCGGATTGAAAGCACGTGGTAGGAGTAGATAATCAACAGAATCGCAAAGTAGCACGCAAAGAAGTTCTCGCTAAAGTTGCGCTCGGACAGATATAGCTGCAGCCAAGAGGGTGCCAGACTCATGGGGATGACCAGGATGTTGTAGAAATCCTCGGCAACGATGCAACCGACCAGAATAGCGCCGATAATCAGGTGCTTTCGCTGGTTGTTAACGCGTGCCTTCAGCTCAACCTTTGTACTCTTATGAGCCGTCCATAAGATATACAGTCCCACAAAGACAAGGAATGCCTGGCGTATCGTGTAGTAGATCCACTGACGCATGGGGCCGGAGGGGACTGCGACGATAGCCAGCGACTCGCACAGCAAAAACGTTAGGACAGGGATGGCGAACAACTTCTTAGAATGCTTATCGAGCAAGTCCATGGCAATCAGCCAAATAAAAGCCTGTGAAGCGGTCGCCACAAGGGTCCGCAACACAGGCATGGTAATTGAGTAATAGTCGCTGGCCGGAAAACTCTCGTTTTGCAACGTGTATTCAAAAAAGAAAATCTCGGTCATCTCGATGGCGTAGCAAATAAAAACGCCACTGCCATAGATAAAGAAGCGTCGACGGGACGAGGCATAGGCGGCAAGCGAAAGCACTGCCGTCACAATACAGATTACGAGTATCGCTTGGGTATAGAAGAACATGAGTGTGTCCATCTGTCACCGTCCTGTCTCATTTTAATCCCTTATGGAGCCCGCTATATCCCCCGGGTATACATGCCTCCGCCGGTCGTTCCATTGCGGACTAAACGCCAAGATACAGCATAGCCGTATACCGTTCGCGGTTCCAGACGGTAAACCCCCTGTAAACTCTTGACCTGCGGGTTTATATTGGATTAGAGAGGGTGTAACTCCGTGAACGGTCTTTAATCCCGAATAAACTAGGTAAAAATTGCATACGGGTGAATGATGGTCTTGTCAACACGAGGCGTGATGTTCGAGCGCCTCATAGTAATAGTCGGCAAGACCGGCGGAAAGGAAATCGACATGGCACTGCCTAAGGATTTCATCGACACCAACGACTTCACCAAAGAGCAGATCCTGGCTATCGAGGATCTTGGCCTGGCAATGAAGAAGGCCATCAAGGTTGACGGTTATTATCCGCACCTGCTCCGTAACAAGAGCCTTGGCATGATCTTCCAGCAGGTCTCCACCCGCACCCGTCTTTCCTTCGAGACTGCTATGACCGACCTCGGCGGCCATGCTCAGTTCTATGGCCCTGGCACCATCCAGCTCGGCGGTCACGAGTCCCTGGGCGACACCGCTCGCGTTATGGGCTCGCTGCTCGACATCATGATGGCTCGCGTTGACCGTCACAAGGACGTCGTCGGCCTCGCCGAGGGCTCTGCTGTGCCCGTCATCAACGGCATGTCCGAGTTCAACCATCCCACGCAGGAGATGGGCGACCTCATGACCATGCTCGAGAACCTCCCCGAGGGCAAGAAGATCGAGGACTGCACCCTGGCCTTCATCGGCGACGCCACCCAGGTCTGCGTCTCCCTCATGTTCATCGCCTCCAAGGTCGGCATGAAGTTTGTCCAGTTTGGACCTAAGGGCCACCAGATCCCCGACGGCGGCCTGCACGTTGGCACCGTCGAGGAGCGCGCCGAGTTCGGCAAGCAGATGATGGCTATCGCCGAGGAGAACTGCAAGGTCTCCGGCGGCTCGGTTGTCATCTCCGACGACATCGAGTGCATCAAGGGCGCCGACTTCATCTACACCGACGTGTGGTATGGCCTGTACGACGAGGAGGTCTCGGGCGAGAACTACATGGACGTGTTCTATCCCAAGTATCAGGTCACCATGGACATGATGAACTTCGCCGGCCCGAACTCCAAGTTCATGCACTGCCTGCCGGCCACCCGCAATGAGGAGGTCGTCGACGAGGTCATGGACGATCCCGAGCGCTCCTTGTGCTGGGTCGAGGCCGAGAACCGCAAGCACTCCATCCGTGCTCTTCTTGCCGCCCTGGGCAAGCGCACTCCGCTCAACGACGAGGGTGTCGAGTACTCCGCCAAGGCTGAGCTCCACGCCGCTCTCGAGGCTCTCGAGCAGCTCTAAGCCTCAAGGCTTCTAAAAGCACGTTTGCGGGCGGCGGATGCTCGTCTCCTGCCGCCCGCTCACCGAGGCCCAAGCAATTGCCTTAATACCTTAGGGCCTCGGATCTGTCCAAGACTGAGCGAAGGAGCTCATCATGAGTGACGGAAAGAAAAAGCTTTCCTTCCTGACGGTCATTTCGACTATCATCTGCGTCGTCTTCGTTTGCGAGGCCGCCGCTCCTGCTGCCGCCATTGGCAACCAGCAGTTCTTCTGGTGGATCTTCCTGATCCTGACCTTCCTGCTCCCTTACGGCATGGTCGTCGCCGAGCTCGGCACCACCTATGACGGCGAGGGCGGCATTTACGACTGGGTACGCGACGGCCTGGGCGACAAGTGGGGCGCCCGCATCTCGTACTACTACTGGGTCAACTACCCGCTGTGGATCGCCTCGCTGGCAACCATGTTCCCCGACATCCTGGGCATGGTCTTCGGCGTCGAGTTCAACCTAATCGCCAAGATGGTTATCGAGCTTGCCTTCGTGTGGATCGTCTACCTCATGGGTCGCTCCAAGGCTGCCGACTCCGAGTGGGTCCTCAACGGTGGCGCCATCATCAAGGTCGCCGTTGCCGTTATCGTCGGCGCTCTGGGTATTTGGTATGCCATGGAGAACGGTTTTGCGAACGACATGTCCGCCGCCACCTTCCTGCCCGAGCTCACCAACACCAACGCCCTCGGCTACCTGTCCATCATCATCTTTAACTTCATGGGCTTCGAGGTCATCTGCACCATGACCGACGACATGGCCGATCCCGCTCGCGATATTCCCAAGGCTATCATTGTCGGTGGCGTGGCTATTGCCGTCATCTACCTGTTCGCTGGCTTCGGCATCGGCGCCGCTGTGCCGGCCGACTCCATCGACCCCGACTACGGCATGATCGTCGCAGTCCAGACCATGGTGGGCGACTCCATGATCTTCAAGGTCATCTGCATCGCCTTCCTGATTACCCTGTTCGCCAACATGGCTGCTTGGTCCTTCGGCGTCAACTCCGTCGCTCGCTATGCTGCTGAGCACGGCAACATGCCCAAGGTCTTCGCCTCGATGATCTCCGAGGACGACATGCCCAACGGCGCCAACCTGGTCAACGCTGTCGTTGCCTCCCTGGTGCTGTGCCTGCAGCTGGTGCCCATCGACGCTATCTCCAACGGCGTCTTCTGGATGCTCTTCGGCACCTCCGTCGTCTTCCTGCTGCTCACCTACATCCCGATGTTCCCGGCGTTCCTCAACCTTCGCAAGAACGACCCGAACCGTGAGCGCATCTTCACGTTCCCGTTCAAGGGCGCGATGATGAAGGTCATGCTGGCCATCCCCTGCATCGAGCTGGTTCTTGCCATCGTCGCGACGCTGGTGCCGTTCTCCGCCGCCGAAATCGGCGACAAGGTCCCGATGATCGTCATCTTCATCGTGCTCGTGCTCATCGGCGAGGTCGTCCGCGTCGTCAGCGCCAAGGGCCGCAAGGAAGAGTACAAGGGTCTGACCCCTGAGCTCGCAGCCCAGCGTCTCGCTGAGGAGGCCGCCGAGGCCGAGGAGAACTAGAGCACCCGGATTCGGGGCCCCGACCCTCCTCGTCACTCAGCCATTCCCTGGGGTGGGTGTGAGCGATAGCTCCGGTAACCACCGCCTACCCCAATCTCTCTTCCGTATCCTTCGTGCGTTTTGTCTCCGCGCACCAGGTTACGTCGTCGCTTGCCGGTGCGACTCCGTGAAAACCGGCGCCGGGCGCCCCGACCTTTGCCGGGGAACGGGCGCCTACCATCTCTTGGTTTTAGGCTGCGGGTAACCCGCCCGCGGCAAACGATCGTTCGATTTGGAGGAAATCTTATGCGTACGATCACCGAGTCCGAGTCCACCCCCAAGGCCGACGGCTTCTTCATGCCCGCCGAGTTCGCCCCGCAGGATCGCGTGTGGATGGGCTGGCCCCACCGCACCGACACCTGGGCCCACGGCGCCAAGCCTGCTCAGAAGCAGTATGCCGCCATCGCCCGCGCCATCTCCGAGTTCACCCCGGTCTATATGTGCGCCAACCAGGTCGACTATGCCAACTGCAAGGCCGTCTTCGAGAACGACGAGAACGTCACCGTCATCGAGATGACCACCGACGACGCCTGGTTCCGCGACACCGCCGCCACCTACGTCATCAACGGCAAGGGCGAGAAGCGCGCCAACCACTGGCACTTCAACGCCTACGGCGGCCTCGTCGACGGCCTCTATTTCCCGTGGGACAAGGACGAGCAGATCGCCCTTAAGATGGCTGAGCTCTCCGGCTGCCGTCGCTATCGTCCCGATGACATGATCCTCGAGGGCGGCTCCATCACCGTCGACGGCGAGGGCACCCTCGTCGTTACCGACCAGTGCCTGCTTTCCCCGGGCCGCACCTGCTCTGCGGTTCTGGAGGAGGAAGAGGATCCCGAGTCCATCTGGCCCAAGTACCACAAGAAGTTCGAGCCCTGGAGCGAGGAGCTTCGCGAGTACATGAACGAGCACCTCAAGGATTACCTGGGTGTCGAGAAGGTCATCTGGGTCAAGGAGGGCATCGATCCCGAGGAGACCAACGGTCACATCGACGACGTCGCCACGTTCATCGCCCCGGGCGTCATGGCCTGCATCTGGACCGACGACCCCGAGTACCCGTTCTATGATCAGTGCCACGCTGCCTACGAGACCCTCTCCAACGCCGTTGACGCCAAGGGCCGCAAGCTGAAGGTCTACAAGCTCTGCATGCCCGTGAACCCGCTGTTCATGGACCAGGCTTCCTGCGACACCATCGACGCCGACGAGAACGCCGAGCCGCGCGTTCCCGACGAGCCGCTGATCGCTTCCTACATGAACTACCTGGTCACCAACCACGGCGTTATCGTCCCGCAGTACGGCGACGAGAACGACCAGCTGGCCGTCGACACGCTCCAGAAGATCTACGACGAGGTCTGGGGCGAGGGCGTCTACAAGTGCGTGGGCGTCCAGTCCGATCAGGTCGTCTACGGCGGCGGCAACATCCACTGCATCACGCAGCAGGAGCCCTCGGCGTAACTCAAGCACGCCACCTTGGCGTTCACTCGTCGCTTACGTAGCGTCAGTACGCTACGCTCCTCGTTCGCGCCAATCTGGCGCACCTGAGCACGCCGAGTAAACGTCTGGCTTTTCTTCGGGCACTCCGTTGCCTCCACATCGGAGTGCCCTTTTTCTTTGATTGAATACGCGTCTGGCCTGGGATTTATTGCGGGTTAGGCCAATTGTTCGCTTGGATATCCCAGGTCAGACGCGTTTTCAATTGCCGAAAGTTCCCGGTCGTATACGCGGCCGTTTTGATCGGAGTATCTTTGTACCAGCGTATCGTCATCTTCACCCGCCTGTTCCGCGAGCGTTGGTCCAACAATTGCATCCTCTCTTCTCTATGGGATGGCACCTGCACCGGTGACGCGGCCTGCAACCCTACCTTTGGCTGCGCCTTCGGTACAGATGCCATCCTTTTTGCTGTAGGGGGAGCGTGCCATGGCAGGTAAAAAGTTCTCCCTGTTCGAGGTCATCCTCTCGGTTATCTGCGTCGTATTTACCATCGAGGCGGCTGCTCCGGCGTCTGCCATGGGTAACGTGCAGTTCTTCTGGTGGATCTTCCTCATCATTACGTTTTTGCTTCCCTATGGCCTGGTGGTGGCCGAGCTGGGTACGGCGTTCGATTCCGAGGGCGGTCTGTACGACTGGGTGCGCTTGGGCCTGGGTGACCGTTGGGGCGCCCGCTGTTCCTGGTGCTACTGGGTTAACTTTCCGCTGTGGGTGGCAAGTATCGCCTGCATGTTCCCCAGTGTTATCAATGCGGTGTGGGGTATCGAGTTTTCGCTCGGGGTCCGAATTGCCATCGAGCTTGCCTTTGTGTGGGGTGTCACCGTCATGGCGATGCAGCCGGTTGCCGAGGCCGACTGGGTCATGGATGGCGGCGCTGTCATCAAAGTACTTATTACCGCTGTGGTAGGAATCGTCGGCATCTGGTTTGCTTGCAATAACGGCTTTGCCAACGATATGTCGTTTAAGACCTTCATTCCAGACTTGGGCGACACCAATTCGTTGACGTACCTATCGATCATCCTATTCAACTTTATGGGCTTCGAAGTTGTCGCGACCTTTGCCAGCACGATGAAAAACCCGTCGCGCGATATCCCCAAGGCGGTTATCGCCGGTGGCGTTGCCATTGCGGCAATTTACATCATTTGCGGCATCGGCATTGGGGCTGCGGTTCCCACCGAGCAGCTTTCGCTCGATTCGGGCATTGTGGACGCGGTCGCCGCCATGGTGGGGCGTAGCCATCCGCTGACAATGGTCGTGGGCGTGGCCTTTTTGGCGACGCTGTTCGCCAACATGATCTGCTGGAGCTTTGGCGTCAACAACGTGGCGAGCTATGCCGCGCGTCATGGCAATATGCCGCGTCCCTTTGCGCTGGTGTCCAAGAAGACCGGCATGCCCAACGGCTCGGCGCTCATTAACGGTTGTTTTGCCAGCCTGGTGCTACTGCTCCAGATCCCGCTGGGCGAGGGTTCCGACGTCTTTTGGGTTTTCTTCTCGATGAACGTCGTCTTTTTGCTTATGAGCTATATCCCGATGTTCCCGGCGTTTTGGCGTCTGCGCAAATACGACGGTCGCCCGCGTGTGTTCCGTGCGCCCTTCGAGGGCAAGGTACTCGCGGTGGCGCTCGCGATTCCCGTGGTAGAGCTCGTGCTTTCGATTATCGCTACGATTGTGCCGCTCAACAGTTCACCCACCGAGATGGCAAAGATGCCGATCCTCTTGGGCGTGGTGATTGGTGTGTTGTTGGGCGAGGTTTCGCGCCTCATATCGCGTCGCGGCCGCAGTGTCGATAATCCCGGCATTGGCGTGTGTGGAAAACGCTAACCGTGAGGGGCTTTGTCCACCGGCACGGGACTAAAACCAGGGTTGCTTCCAAGTTAACAAATCGCTGCGAGGATTACTGCGGCAATCGTGGAAGTTATGCTAACGGTTGCGCTGGTCGAATGAAGAGGAGAGCTTGGGCGCAAAGTAGGGGACGTGGCCCAGGTAAGGGCAACTGTCGTTGCGCTCATCAACGATGCAAGGAACGTCATCGTAGGTCATGGTCGAACCGATCTTGGCGATGGCCTTGGCGGCAGGCGCGACAATAATCTTGAGCGGTGCAATCGGCGCCATGGCATCTCCTTTCGATCTTGGTATTCGTCGATGTTTCTACCATAACCGTACTGCGGAATCAAGCTGGTTGTGCGCGGAATGAGGGTAGTATGAGCTTCGCATTCTTTATCTACACGATTCTTGTCATGGGCATTGGACTGGTAACGGCATCAACTGCACTCGTAATATGGCTCATGACTCGTCGACGCGATTGTTTGGTGGCGGCCGCGGGCTTCCTTCTCTATATCTTCGATATGTCGGTGATTTTCTTTGATGAGTACAACCGGCTCAAATATGACTATGTGGTGACGTTTAATGAGCCGCTTCAACATCCGTTACTGCGCTGCGCGCTGGGCGTGGCGATTCTTGCGTGCGTATGGCTTTGGGTAACGTTTCGCTTACACGATGAGGTGACCGTTAAGCGCGTTGCCGCATATGTCGTACCGATCGCCGTGCTTCAGCTTGCTCTGGTGCCTCGTACTGGCTTTGCGGGCCAGGTTCAGCAATATCTTTTTTGGCTTGCGCGCGATTTGGGAATGGCATTCTGCTTGGTATATGCTTACGCCCGCTATCGCAAGACGGAGAATAGGGCTGAGCGGCTCAATCTTGAGCGCTCTCGGACGTTCTTTCGCATAGCCTGCGTGCTTACCGTGATGGTGGTTATCGAGGATACCTATATGATCCTATTCTGCACGCCTGACGTTGACAACGTGATAGTGAGCGCCTTTTTATGGTATCTGGGCGAGCGGAATATCTCAGAGAATTTATTGTTTGTGGCTGCAGCCGTTCAGCTATTTAAACAGTTCAGCCATATCTTACGTGTGTTCTCGCGTCACCCTCGTGCCGATGAAGAGGTAGCGACAGAGCGCCGTGATGCACGGGAGGACCTTGTCTCGCGTGTTGTGATTTTCTCGGACGAGCATGGGCTTTCAAAGCGCGAACAGGAAGTGCTTACACTCGTATTGCGTGGACTCGATGTCCAAAATATTGCTAACGAACTTGTGATTAGTCCGGGTACCGTCAAGGCTCACCTGCATCGCATCTATGTAAAGAGCGAAGTCAAGGCGCGTGACGACTTGATTGAGACATTCTGGCGCTCGTAAGGCTGGAGTGGTTCGGCTGACGGCGTATCGCAGACCACTTGGCGTAATGAAGCGACAATAAACTTTGACAATAAAATACCTGCTCAGACGTGTAAACCTGCTTAATCCGTCCGTTCGCTCGGTTCCATCTTGGCAGCTTGTGCTGGAGGTGCGTCAATGGGTGTTGACGCGGGGCGTAGGGCGCAGGACAGGCGCCTAACTGCCCGTAGGCACGTGTCACGAGGGGGCGGCAAATGCTCCCTCACCGATTGCGCGCGTCGTATCGAGGCGCTCATCCATTGTCCTGTAACGTCTGAGGAGGCTCATATGGACAAAGCGGATTTAGTCATCAAAAGTAATGCTGTGTTCACTGGTGACGGGCTGGCACCGTTCAAGGGCGGCGTTGCCATCGCGGGCGACAGAATTGTTGCGTGCGGCGAAGATAAGTACCTCGACGCTTTTATCGGGTCCGATACCGAGGTGCGCGACTATGGCGATAAGCTCGTCATGCCTGGCATTATCGATTCACACACTCACTATGCCCAGGGCGCCTTTTTGACCGATCCCGATTTCGCCGTCAATCTCATCGATTGCACAAGCTTCGAGCAGTGTATGGAACGCGTGCAGGCGTTTGCCAAAGACCACCCGAACAACGAGTGGATCGTGGGCTGTCAGGTTATCCAGTTCCAGTGGGACGTGCCCGAGATGCCTACGGCGACAATGATCGATGAGTACATTTCGGACCGTCCGGTCTTTTTGCAGCAGGTTGACATGCACACGTTTAGTGCCAACACCTGTGCAATCGAGAAAATCGGCGTTACTGCTGAAACGCCAGACCCATCAGGCGGCAAGATTCTTAAGGATGAAGCTGGCAATCCCACTGGGGTCTTCTCGAACAACGCGGGAGCCCTTTTCATGGATGAGGTATACAATCCTGCCCCCGAGGTGGCTAGTGCTTCCTTTGCCAAGACTGCGCATCGCGCCAACGCTCTCGGCATTACAACAGTCGGCATGGTTAACCCCACTTTTGTGAGCATGGATAACCCCTATAAATTCCTTGCGGAACTCAACCGCAAGGGCGAGCATCCGTTGCGCGTGTTCATGTACACAGACCTTTTTGAGAACGAGGCCATGACGCTCGAGGAGATTCGGGCGAAATACGACTTCCCGGGCACGCAAGTCGAGTGGCATGGCTTTAAGCAGTTCATTGACGGCGTGTGTTCCGATCATACTGCTTGGATGCTCGAGCCCTATGCTAATGCTCCCGAGACCTGTGGCGAGCCGGCTGAGGATCCAGAGCGCGTGCGCAAAGCCATCCTTAAAGCGCTTGAGTGGGGTGTCGACACGCGCATCCATGCCATAGGCGATCGTTCCGTACGCTTTATCCTGGACTGCTTCGAGGAGGGTGAGAAGCGTTACGGTCTTATGGGCTGTCGTCACTCCATGGAACACAACGAGACTGTTCAACCTGAGGATTTGCCGCGCTATGCGGAACTCGGCGTCTGTCCGGCCATGCAGCCGTGGCATATGCTGCTTGATATGGCCGACTTGGCAAAGGACGACGCCGTTGGCCCCGAGCGCGCGGCGCTCTCGTGGCCAATTCATAGCCTGCTTGCGAGCGGTGCCTGCGTGCATTTGGGCTCCGACTTCCCGGTTGTGGGGCTTGAGCCTATGGAGGAAGTCTATGGCGCGGTCTATCGCATGCTCGAGGACGGATCTAATCCTGAGGGTTGGTTTCCCGAGGAGCGAATCACCATGGCCGAGGCCCTGCGCGCATACACCTACGGCGCTGCCTACGCTATGCATGCTGAGGACCGCATCGGCACACTCGCCTGCGGCAAGCAAGCCGACATCTGCGTACTCGACCGCAATCTCTTTACCTGCGAGCCGGCAGAGGTTCTCGGCGCCACGGCTGAGCTTACGGTGATTGCCGGTAAGGTCGTCTACGAGAAATAGCCCCACAGTCTTTCAATCTCTCAAGGAAAGGGGAGAACCATGGCAGAAGAAACAACCGCTGTCGTTGGGGAGGAGCATGAGCTCGCCTCAAAGCCGATTCCAGAACTCGTGCGCCGCTACACAATTGTGACCGGTCAGGGCATGCTCGCGCAGATCATTATGGTCGTGCTCGAGGGTCTCGTGATGGGCTGGGGCCTGGGCTCTCACGGTCTTGCTTGCGTCTCGATCATCATGTCTGTCGAGTACATCAATCTGGCCTTCGGCAACCTCTTCGGTACGGGCGTGCCGGCCGTCGTGGGCAACCTGCTCGGCGCCGGCGACATCAAGGGGGCGAGTAAGGCATTTAGCCAGGGTTTCTGGCTCACGACGATTGTTTCGGTCCTGCTCGCCGTCGTGATGGCAGCCTTCACCGAGCCCATCTGTGCATTCTTTGGCGCAACGCCCGATATCATGGCTGACACGGTCGCCGGCGTGCGCACGTTCGCCGTGCTATTGCCGCTCACAGTCATCGGCCAGATGGTCACCGCCGTTATGCGCGTCGATGAGAAGGTCCAGGTCTCGGCAAATCTCATGACCGTATCTGCCATCGTTGCCATTTGCTGGCTTGCGCTCTCGACTTTCGTACTCAAGCTCGGCGTCATGGGTGCCGGCGTGTACTATGGCCTGTCCATTGGTATCTGGGCCATCGGCATCTTCTGGTATGTTGGTGGCAAGAAGTCTCAGCTCCAGATCAACCTGGTCGATCTCAAACTCGACATGGGTATCTGCGGGCAGAGATCGTTAAGATCGGCTTCCCGTTCTTCCTGGTCCAGGGTGCGACATTTGTCTTCAATACCGTTGCCAACTCGCTGCTCGGCACGCTTGGCGGTGACATGGGTTCGCTCTACATCGCTGCCTTCGGCGTAATCAACGGCTACATTCTCTACATCACCATGATGGTCGCCCAGTGCTTCTCCTATGGTCTGCAGCCCATCGCTGCTTTCAATGCCGGCGCCAAGGCTTGGGCTCGACTCAAGGAGACGCTCTCCTGCACGCTTAAGTACCAGGTTGTGACGCTGGCGCTGGTCACCGTTGTACTCTGGCTTGCCGCCACGCCGGTGTGTGCCTTCTTTGCCGGCAGCGATCCCGCGCTCGTTGAGGTTGCCGCCAACGCCACGCGTACCGTCATCCTGGCTGTTGCCCTGGGCTATCTTGCCATGACCATGTCGATGTACTTCCAGGCGAACGAGAAGGTGGGTATCGCCACGTTCTGCGGCCTGCTCCGTTACGTGATCTGTTCCGTACCGCTCATGTACTTGCTTGGCAGCATGATGGGCGCGCAGGGTGTTTGGATTGCCTTGGTTGCAGCCGATGCCATTACCGGCCTGGTTTCCATTGCACTTGCTGCAAAGGAACAAAAGCGCCTGAATGGGCTCATTGCATAGCGTAGGGCCGCTTCTCATTCAACGGCGAAATCAAAGGGCGTTCTCCGCATGGAGGGCGCCCTTTTTTATCGCGGGATGTTTTGCATGGCAGTCATGAGGCCCAGGCGGTTGCTGACGCCGAGTTTGCGATAGATGGCGTTGACGTGCTTCTTGACGGTTGACTCGCTTATGAATAGCTCGTTTGCCATCTGTTTGTTTGTTTTGCCGTCGAGCATGAGCCGCATGACTTCGGCTTCGCGCGGTTGGATATTGTGTTCTGCAATGAAAGCATTCAGCTGGTTTGTGTCTTCGGTCTGGGTGAGTTTAATGCCCCGAGGATAGAGGTTGGCGAGCGCGAGGCTCGCGTGCCGAGCGACTTCGAGCAGGATTGCGAGCTCGGTGTCGGTGAAGTCTCCGGCCGTGCGTTCGCGAAACAGGGTGATGCTTCCCAGCGGGCTGTCGTTGTGCGCGAGCGTGGCCGTACAGCCAAAGTAGACGCCCTGGGGTTCCATCCATTTGCGATAGATGGGCGTGGCATCGCGTCGCTCGACGTCGACGAGGTCGAGGTCGCGGTAGACGCCGACCCTATGTAGGTCAAAGGACCATGTTGTATAGTCCATCGCGGCGTAGCGGTTGTAGTAGTCGCTCAGTGCGCGGTCGTCCATTCCGCTGCTTGCGGGGTGGACGTAGCGTGGGGCATCGCTGCCCGCCGCCTCGATCAGGTCGAACATGGCGATCCGATGGGGCACGAGTCCTGTCGTTCCCTCGAGGGTCTCCTTTTGCAGCATGTCGACACCGCGTGATGCGTGGATCGCGAGCGCGAGCTCGTTGAGGGCGGTCCAGGTCGTACTGTCCAGCTCAATAGTCTGCTGTTTATTGCATGGGGGCATAGGGCGTCCTTTCCATTGTGGAACCCAGTATGTCATGTTCTCGGCCTGAATAGAACTTTAGGTCAGCGAATGGTATACCGGCGGTCGCTGAAAGGGGCTCGAGGGACCATTGAGGACATCTCGGTGCGGCTGCATTATGGTCTCGTCAAGCAAAAGCACCGAGATCAAGGAGCTTGAAATGAAGACTATCTACGAGAGTGAGTCCACGCCTAAGAAGGACGGGTTCTATATGCCCGGCGAGTATGAGGAGCAGGAGCGCACCTGGATTCTGTGGCCGCACCGCTCCGACGTGTGGCGCTGCGGCGCCAAGCCGGCGCAGAAGGTCTTCACCGAGATCATTAAGACCGTTGCACGCTTTCAGCCCATCACGGTAGGCGTCAACACCGAAGACTTCCCCGCGGTGTGCGAGATCTTCGACGGTGTTGAGAACGTGCGCGTTATCCACATGGAGTACAACGACAGCTGGATTCGCGACCCCGGCCCAGCGTTCCTCGTTAATGACAATGGGGAGGTGGCCCTTTCGCACTTCCACTTTAATGCTTACGGCGGTTTCATTGACGGCCTGTACTTCCCGTGGGACAAGGACGCTTCTATTGGCCTGCAGGTGGCACAGCTTGAGCAGGTTAACCGTTATCGTCCCGAGGATTACATCCTCGAGGGCGGCTCGTTCAACTGTGATGGTCAAGGCACCGTCGTGACCACCGAGATGTGTCTGCTCAACGAGGACCGCAACCCGCAGTACACCAAGGAGCAGATTGAGAAGAAGCTCTCTGAGTACCTCGGTATCGAGAAAGTTATCTGGATCAAGGACGGTATCGATCCGTACGAAACGAACGGTCATGTGGACGACGTCGCATGCTTTAGTGCACCCGGCGAAGTCTGCTGCATGTGGACCGATGATCCCAACCATAAGTTCTACAAGGAGTGCCAGGAGGCGTATAAGACGCTTTCCGAGACGACGGATGCCCGTGGCCGCAAACTCAAGGTCCACAAGGTAATCATGCCTGTGACCTCGGTATATATGACCGAAGAGGAGGCCAGCACGATTGATCCCGTCGAGGGCGTGCTGCCGCGTACCCCCGAGGACGCCTTCGAGCCGAGCTATCTCAATTTCCTGCCCATCAACGGAGCGGTGCTTGTGCCGCAGTTCGGTGACCCTAACGACGCCCAGGCGCTCAAGGATATCCAGGCTGCTTATCCGGACCGCGAAGTCATCGGTATCATGACCCGCGAGGTTATTTACGGCGGCGGCAACATTCACTGCATCACCCAGCAGCAGCCCAAGGCGCGCTGTAAATAGTAGTTCCATGGTGAACAGGGCTTGATTGTCCGCACGCGAAAGTCCGCCGACTTCAATGGTCGGCGGACTTTTTGTGTGGTGGTTTCAGCTGAACGGCGGGCCGTGCGGCTTGGGTGTGCGGGCTCACAATCTGGGAAAACCAAACAGATTGGGGGCTTGTATGATCGACTCGAAGGGAAACGTGCGACCCGGGGGCATGTTTAACAGGGCGCACCTGGCCCCCGAAGCCCAGCGCGCATACGATACGCTACTCGAGTGCGTACTCAACGGGCAGAAGGGCTGCGAGGTTTCGGCGCG
>OLWB01001928.1_pt1 | contig 17814 bp, 12 predicted proteins | sample 1673331 | NCBI WGS metagenome assembly OLWB01 (sample SAMEA3178943, study PRJEB25190) | human gut metagenome | biome: human gut; feature: human-associated habitat; material: faeces | place: Austria | collected 2013
GAAAAGGCGGCCGCCTCTGCGCGGTTGCAGCGCAGCAGCGTCGGCGCGGCGTCCAGCGACAGGCGCAGCGCCTCTCCGGAGGTATCGACGATGCTCTGCGCGCCCTTTTCGCGCGCGAGGCGGACGGCTGCGGCGTAAAAGCCGGCGTCTGCGCCGTCGGGCAGCGAGCCGCAGGCGGCCAGCAGGTCGCCGGGGCGCAGCAGGCCGTCCAGCAGGCCGAGGACGCGTTCCGCGGCCCCGGCGGAGGCCCGTCCGCGGCCGTCGAGCGCAAGCTCCTGCGCGCCGGTGCATTTGAGGTTGATCCGGCAAAGTCCCGCGGGGTCGTCGACCGGCAGCACGTCCAGCCCCTCCTCGGCCAGCGACGCGCACAGGAAGCGGCCGCGCGCGCCGCCGCAGAGGACGACGCAGCGGCTCGGACGGCCGAGCGCGCGCAGGAAGCGCGAGACATTCACGCCCTTGCCGCCCGCGCGCACGGCGGCGTCCGCGCGCAGGGCGGGATTGAAGAACAGGTCCACGGCGGGGTGCATGGTGAGCGTATAAAGCATATCCGTCACGCCTTTCTGTGCCTGAATTTATGGAAACAGCTTGTAAAATCCGCGCCGATGTGCTACAATACAGCCAAAGCAAACGACAACGGGAAGGATGGAACAAAAAATGGAAAAGACAAGAGTCGGCATCATCGGTACCGGCAACATCAGCAACGCGCATATGGAGGGCTATAACGCCCTGCTCGACAGCGTGGAGCTGGCCGCCTGCTGCGACCTTGAACGGGAAAAGGCCGAGGCGTATGCAAAGCGCTACGGCTTCGCCAAGGTGTACACCGATTACAACGAAATGCTCGCCAACGAAAAGCTGGACGCCGTTTCGGTCTGTACCTGGAACGCCGAGCACAAAAACGCGGCGATCGCCGCGCTCAAGGCCGGGGCCAACGTCCTGTGCGAAAAGCCGATGGCGATGAACCGCTTTGAGGCCGAGGAGATGAAAAAGGCCGCCGACGAATCGGGCAGGGTGCTGATGATCGGCTTCGTCCGCCGCTTCGGTAAGGACGCCGAGCTGATGAAGACCTTCATCGACGGCGGCACGATGGGCGATTTGTACTACGCCAAGGCGAACTACCTCCGCCGCAACGGCTGCCCGGGTGGCTGGTTCGGTGACAAGGCGTACAGCGGCGGCGGCCCGTTGATCGATCTCGGCGTGCATGTGATGGACTTCGTGCGCTATCTTGCGGGCCGTCCGAAGCCGGTTTCGGCCTTCGGCGTGACCTACAATAACCTCGGCTGCGACCGTGCCAGCAGCGAAAAGGGCTGGGTCTCCTCCTCGAAGGGCCGCGACTTCAAGTATGACGTGGAGGATTTCGCCTCCGCGCTCATCCGCTTTGACAGCGGGCTGACGCTGCAGATCGAGGCCAGCTTCAACCTCAACATCAAGAACGACACTGGCACCATCGAGCTGTTCGGCACCAAGTCGGGCGCGAAGCTCGACCCCGAGGTAGAGCTGTTCACCGATATGAACGGCGGATTCGTCAACGTCAAGCCCTGCGGCAGCGTCGGCGGGCGGAACATCTTCGTCGCCGAAATCCAACATTTCATCGACTGCGTGCGCAACGGCACGCCCTGCATCAGCCCCGCCGAGGACGGCGTGGAGCTGATGAAGATGATTGACGCGATCTATGAGTCGGCCAGAACCGGCCGCACGGTCGAGATTCAATAGCCTTCTGCGTACAGAACGCCGGCAGCGCTTGCTGCCGGCGTTTTTGCGTTTTGCGGGCAAGTCCCGCCGCCCTTACAGCGCGCGGACACGGCCGCCGTACAGCCCGCTGACGCCGTCCTTCTTGACGATGTACCCCAGCGGCGTTTCGTCTACGAGCGAAAGCGGGTCGCCCGGCGCGATTTCGAGGCGGTCGGCGGGGAAGTCGGCGCAGCAGAGGCGGCTGCCGTCGGCGTACAGGTAGCTCTCCGGCACGTCGAGAATTCGCCCGCTGGCGGAATGGCGAACGCGCGCGACGCCGTTTTCGGCCGAGAGCCGTTCGACGGCCCGTTCGGTCCAGCGGAGGTGGAAGGGGTCTGCGCCGCGCGCCTGCGCGTCGAGCGCGCGCACCTGCGGCAGTCCGTCGCAGTACGCGCAGGAGAAGGCGCCGTCGGGGCCGACCAGCACCGCGTTGAGCTGCGCGCCGTGCTTGACGCCGCAGCCGCCGTCGAGCGAGACGATGTGCCTTTCCCGGTCGAAAATCGGGTTGGCGCAGCATACGGCGCCGTCGTACAGCACCACCGGCCAGTGGCCGACGAAAACGGTTTTGTCGAATCGCGGCGCATTTTCGAGAAACGCGTCGAATTTCAGCAGCCCCGGCAGGTCGGCGGCCGTGATGCGGGAGACGTCCGGCGTCGGCAGCCCGCCGTGGACGAAAATGTATTTTTCGGTTTCAATAAGCGCGGGCAGGCCGCGCAGAAAAGCCGCTTCGTCAGCCAAATGCGTCCGCAGCGCCCGTTTGGCGGCCGGCGCGTCGCCGGGGCCGTCCAGCGGCAGCCCCAGCTCGGCCAGCGCCTCGGTGAAAAGGCTGCTGCCGGAGAAGTGCCTGCGCAGCTCGCAGTACTCGTAAAAGCGCGCTTCGTTCCCCTCGGAATCGTCGTCCAGCAGCGAGAGGGTGAACGCGTCCACGTTCCCCATCGTCGGATAGACAAAGCCGTGCGCGCAGAGGTCTTGCACATATCGCAGCGCGGCGAGGTTTTCCGGCCCCTTTTCCACAAGGTCGCCGACGAGGAACAGCAGGTCGCCGCCGGGTATGTAGTGTACCTTCTCCAGCAGCGCCCGCAGCAGCGCCAGATGGCCGTGTATGTCGCTGACGGCGATGAGACGCCGGTCGGCGGGCAGGGAGAGGGTGCGGAATGGATTTTTCATCGGGCGGCCTGTCCTTTCGTTCGGGATTTGGCGCCGCGCGGCGCGGCGGGCCGCTTCGTCGGCGGCCGGCGCGCGCTCAGTCGTCCAGATATTCGACGATCTTGCCGTTTTCGTAGCGTAGCTTTTGCCAGATGTCCTTTTCTTTCAGGTAGAAATCGGCTTCGCCCTCGAGCAGGCCGTTGACGAAGGTCCCCTTGACGACGTCGCCGTTGGCGAAGGTCAGGGTCCCCGCGCCGTGGAACAAATCGTTTTCAAACGCGCCGGTATAGCTTCCGCCGCCGCTGTATGTCAGCGTCGCCTCGTCGCTCTGGCGCTTGCCGGCGACAAAATCGCCCTCGTAGCGGTCGCCGTTGGCAAAGACGTATACGCCGTAGCCGTCGAACATGCCCGCCTTGAACGAGCCGGTGTAGGTCCCCGCCTCGGAGGTGAACACGCCCTCGCCCTCCATCGCGCCGTCCTTCCACGCGCCGGTGTAGACGGCGCCGCCGGCGTAGGTGTAGGTCCCCTCGCCGTTGCGCTGGCCGGCGGCGAAGCTGCCCTCGTAGCGGTCGCCGTTCGGATAGGTCGCCGTGCCGTAGCCGTCGTACAGGCCGTCCTTCATCGTGCCGGCGTAAACCTTGCCGTCGGCGTAGGTGCAGACGCAGGCGCCGTTGGGGAGTCCGTTCTCGAATTCGCCGGTGATGATGTCGCCGTCCGCGAAGTAGAAGCTGCCCTCGCCGTTGATCTCGTCGGCGGCGAAGCTGCCCTCGTAGCGGTCGCCGTTGGCGAAGGTGTAAACGCCGTAGCCCTCGCGCTGGCCGGCGACGAAGCTGCCCTCGTAGCCGTCGCCCGAATCGTATTCGATCGCGCCCTCGCCGTGCGGCAGGCCGTCGGAGGTCTCGCCGGTGTAGACGCCGTCGGCAAGCCGGATCGTCGCGCCGCCGCTTTCCGTGCCGGAGACGGCGTCGGAGGGGGACGCGGGGGCCTTGCCGGGCAGCAGCATCGAGCAGATGACCACCGTCGCGACGACCACGGCGGCTGCGCTGACATAGATGGCCGCCGTCTTGGCGCGCTTTCGCCGCGCGCGGCGCAGCGGTCCGGCCGCGGCGGGCGGCAGCGACTTCCGGCCCGGGGCGAAGAAGCTGTCCAGCGCCTTGAAATAATAGCCGTCGCGGTGCTTTTGCGCAAAATAACAGCCGTACAGCTTCTCTGTGTCCCGCAGGACCGCCGCGAGGCCGTAGGTCTCGGCGAGCGCGCGGATGTAGTCCTCGTTCCAGGCGCCGTCGTAGGCGTTGCAGAGCACGAACGCGTCCAGCAGCGGCTTGACGGCGCACCTGTCCGACCGCCGCGCGTCCTCGGCGCGCGCGAGCGCGCAGACGAGACGCTGCTCGGGCGAGAGCGTGTAGGCGCAGCGCACGCCGTCCAGCGGGCGCGCCCATTCCCAGAGCGGGAAGCGCCCGCCGTAAGCGCCGGACTGTGTGTGCAGGAAGATGTTCGGCGCGTTCCGGCCGCGGTAGCAGCCGACCCCCTCGCCCTCGCGGAACAGCTCCAGTCCCCGCTTGGTCAGCAGCCGGTCGGCCTTCTCCGCCTGCTGCTCGCGGATGAGGATGTTGAAGTCTTTGATTTCGCGCTTGGCCTCGCCGGTGTAGAGCGCGCCGAAGGCGAAGCCGTCCAGCGGCAGGCAGTCGACCCCTTCGTTTTCGAGCGCGGCGAGGATGGCCGCGGCGTCGTGCTGCTTGCGCAGCTCGCGCGCGGCGATGCCGTCGAGCGTCTTCCGCGCTTCGTCGGGCAGAAGCTGCGGCGCGATGCCGCCGGCGACGGCGCGGAATACGCCCGCCTGCCCGGCTCTGGAAAACAGGCTCGCATAGTCCTGTCCCTCGGGCAGCGTCATGACACGGCCGCCCCGAACCGACTGCACGGCCAGATACAGCAGATATTCGTTTTCGCGGGATATGTCCATCGGTGCGTGTCCTAACCTTTCCCGTTGTTTTGGGGGATTTGTGCGCGGGGTGAAATCCTTTTCATCTACGAATTATACATTTCCCGACGGGGTTTGTCAATGTCGGGTTTGCAAAATTGTTGGAAATACGCCTTGTAATCGGGCGCGGTTTATGCTATTATATATCTTGGGGAAGGTGTTTCCGAGCCTTGGAAGCGCCTTTCGGCGCGGCGGAAAAGCCGCGAAAAATTCAGTGGGAAGTGCAGGTAAGTGTCTATGAAATATATCGTGATGATCGGCGACGGCATGGCCGACGAGCCATGCGCGCGGCTGGAGGGGAAAACGCCGCTGGCGGCGGCGCAGAAGCCGTATATGAACTATCTCGCCTCGATGGGCGTCAACGGCCTCGTCGACACCGTTCCCGAGGGGATGACGCCCGAAAGCGACACGGCGAATCTGGCCATTATGGGCTATGACCCGCGCACCTATTCCCGCGGGCGCAGCCCGCTGGAGGCGCTGAGCATGGGCATCGAAATGCAGGACGACGAAACGGCCATCCGCGCCAACCTCGTTTCGCTTTCCGACGAGGGCGAGCCGTACGAGGAGAAGCGGATGCTCGACCACTCGGCCGACGAGATTCCCACCGAGCAGGCCGCCGAGCTCATCGCCGCCGTGCAGGCGGCGCTGGGCGGGAACGGGCGCACCTTCTACGCCGGCGTGTCCTACCGGCACTGCCTGATTTATAAAAACTGCCCCGCGTTCACCGATTACACGCGCCCGCACGACATCCTCGGCAAGACGATCCGCGCCTATCTGCCGCAGCGGCGGGAGAGCGCGCCCTTTCTGGAGATGCAGAAGCGCAGCTTCGATTTGCTCAACGCGCATCCGCTCAACCTGCGCCGCGCGGCGCAGGGCTTGAAAAAGGCCAATTCCCTCTGGTTCTGGGGGCCGGGGAAAAAGCCGTCGCTCCCGCCGTTTTCGGAAAAATACGGGCTGCGCGCCACCGTCGTTTCGGCCGTCGATCTCATCAAGGGCATCGGCGTCTGCGCGGGGATGCGCGTGGTCGACGTGCCCGGCGCCACCGGCACGCTGGACACCAACTACCGCGGCAAGCTCGAGGCGGCCGCCGACGCGCTGCTGCGCGAGGGCAGCGATCTGGTGTATATCCATGTGGAAGCGCCCGACGAGTGCGGCCACCGCGGCGAGCTGATGAACAAGGTCGCCGCCATCGAGCGCATCGACGCCGAGATTCTCGGCCCGCTGCTCAAGCGGATGAACGACAGCGGCGAGGACTACGCCGTCCTGCTCCTGCCCGACCATCCCACCCCTGTGCGCGTGCGCACGCACACGCACGCGCCGGTGCCGTTCGTCGTGTACAGACGTTCGCAGGAAGCGCCCTCCGGCTTTTCCGTGTACGATGAGGAGAGCGGCCGCCGCGGCGGCGTGCGGATCGAAAACGGCTTTGAGCTGATGGAGTACTTCCTCGCGCGCGGAAGGGAGAGGGAAAACCGCATATGAAAACACGTCTGTTCTGCCTGCTGCTGGCGGCGCTGCTCGCGCTCTGCGCCTGCGCAGGCCCGCAGCCGACGGCCGCGCCGTCCGGCAGCGCGACGCCGGCGCTGCTTTCGCCCGCGTCGGGCGGAGAGCTGCCCGAGGATATTCCCGAAGGCTTGCTGGAAACGCTCAACAAGCGCCTGAACAACCAGACCTTCGCCTGTGCGCTGTACTACATCGACCTCACCACCGGGCTGACGATGTCCTATAACGCCGACCGCCAGTTCGCCGCCGCCAGCTTAATCAAAGCGCCGTATCTGATGTATATCCTCGATATGGTCGCCGCGGGCGAGCTGTCGCTCGACGACGTCCACACCTACCGCAAGGGCTATCATTATATGGGCGGCACCGGCAAGGTCCGCTATATGGAGGACGGCACGCAGCTTACGCTCAGGCAGATTATCGAGTACATTGTCTACGACAGCGACAACGCCGCCTTCAAAATGCTCAACAACGGCTATGACGGCGTGCTGAGCATCCCCGCCTTCCACGACAAGGCGATGCGCGATTACGAGGCGCCCTATTACTCGGGCACCTACGGCAACGTGCTCACCGCGTCGGGCGTCGGCCGCATGTTCGCGGAGATTTACGCGCGCGCTTCGCGCGGGGACGAGCTGTACGTCTGGTTTGTGGATATGCTCAAGGACGCCAACGAAAACAAGTTCGTCAAGGGCGGCCTTCCGACCGACGAGAACGGCGAATGCCTGTACGAGGTCGCGCACAAATACGGGATGGACATCAAGTCCTCCAACGACGCGGCCATCGTTTTCTACAACGACCGCCCGTATGTGCTGGTGCTGCTGACCGACTATCTTCTCATCAACACGCAGGGCTTTATGAACCGCGTGTCCGCCGACGTGTTCGCCATCCACGAGTATATCTGCGACAGCAGCCGCTGGCAGAACTGAATGCAAACGGAGGACGTTTATGGCTGATTTGATTTTCCGCCTCGCGCAGGAGCTTGGCATCCGCCCGCAGCAGGCCGAGAGCGCCGTCCGGCTGCTGGACGAGGGCAATACCGTCCCCTTCATCGCGCGCTACCGGAAGGAGGCCACCGGCTCTCTGGACGACGGCAAGCTGCGCGCGCTGGAGGAACGGCTGGCCTTCCACCGCGCCGTCGAGGCGCGGCGCGAGGAGGTCCGCCGCCTCATCGACGAGCAGGGCAGCCTGAGCGCGTCGGTCGCCGCCGCGCTGGACGCGGCCGGCACGGTGACAGAGATCGACGACGTGTACCGCCCGTTTCGCCCCAAGCGCCGCACGCGCGCTTCGATTGCGGCGGAGGCGGGCCTGACCCCGCTGGCCGATCTGCTCTGGGCGCAGGACGCGCAGACCGACCCGCACGCGGCCGCCCTGCCGTTCGCGGACGCCGAAAAGGGCGTGCCCGACGCCGAAGCCGCGCTCAAGGGCGCGATGGACATCCTTGCCGAGCGCGTGTCGGACGACGCCGACGTCCGCAAATGGGTGCGCGAATACACGTTCAAAAACGGTACGCTCGTCTGCCGCGCCAAGAAAAAGGAAGAGGACTCGGTTTACCGCGCCTATTACGACTACGCCGAGCCGCTGCGCCGCGTGCCGCCGCACCGCATTCTCGCCATAGACCGCGGCGAGCGGGAGGGCTTCCTCTCCGTGCGCGTCGAGGTCAACGCGGACTATATCCGCACCTATCTCCAAAGCCGGACATGCAGGGGCGAGAGCCGCTGCCGCGCGTATGTCGCGGACGCCGCCGCCGACGCGTACGACCGCCTCATCGCGCCCTCGGTGCAGAACGAGCTGCGGGGCGCGCTGACCGAAACGGCGCACGCGCAGGCGATGCGTGTGTTCGGGGAGAACCTGAAGCATCTGCTTTTGCAGCCGCCGGTGCGCGGCAAGGTCGTGATGGGCTTTGACCCCGCCTACCGCACGGGCTGCAAGATCGCGGTGGTGGACGACATCGGGGCGGTGGTCGATACTGCCGTCGTGTATCCCACGCCGCCGCAGAATAAGACCGAGCAGGCCAAAAAAACGCTCGGCGCGCTGATAAAAAAGCATAAGGTGGACATCCTATCCATCGGAAACGGCACCGCCTCGAAGGAAAGCGAAATCTTCGCCGCCGAGCTGCTGCGCGAGCAGGACCGCCCCGTCGCCTATGTGATGACCAACGAGTCGGGCGCGTCGGTCTATTCCGCGTCGGCGCTGGCCGCGAAGGAGCTGCCCGGGCTGGACGTGTCGCTGCGCAGCGCGGTTTCGATTGCGCGGCGCTTGCAGGACCCGCTGGCCGAACTGGTCAAGATCGACCCCAAATCCATCGGCGTGGGCCAGTACCAGCACGATATGGACGCCAAAAAGCTGGACGCGTCGCTGGCCGGCGTGGTCGAAAGCTGTGTTTCGTCGGTCGGCGCCGATTTGAATACCGCCTCGCCCGCGCTGCTGGCGCACATCGCCGGCATCAACGCCAAAACCGCACAGAGCATCTGCGATTACCGGCGCGAAAAGCGCTTCGAGACGCGCGCCGAGCTGAAAAAGGTCAAGGGCGTCGGCGAGAAGGCCTACCGCCAGTGCGCGGGCTTCCTGCGCGTACCCGAAAGCGCCGACCCGCTGGACAACACCGCCGTCCATCCCGAGTCCTACGACGCGGCCGGACGGCTGCTGGCGCTGACCGGCTACACCGCGTCCGACGTGCGGAACGGAACGCTGGACGCGCTGGCCGACAAGGTCGAAAAAAGAGGAAAGGAAGCGCTCGCTGCCGAATTGGGCATCGGCCTGCCGACGCTTGCGGACATCGTCGTCGAGCTGCAGAAGCCCGGCCGCGACCCGCGCGACGAGCTGCCGCAGCCCGTGCTGCGCACCGACGCGATGGACATCGCCTCGCTGCGCGTGGGGATGGAGTTCGACGGCGTGGTGCGGAACGTGGCCGATTTCGGCGCGTTCGTTGACATCGGCGTGCATCAGGACGGGCTGGTGCATATCTCGAAGCTGGCCAAGGGCTTTGTAAAGCGCGCGTCGGACGTCGTCGCCGTCGGGGACGTCATCCCCGTCCGCGTCATCGAGGTGGACGTCGCCCGCAAGCGCATCTCGCTCGAGCGCGTGGACGGGCTGCCTAAGCAGCCCAAACAGCCTAAATAGCCTAAGCAGCCCGGACAGACCGGTCAGCCGGAACAGGCCCGGGCAGAAAGGATCATTTGTCTGCAATGAAAAAAACGACTGTTGCGGCCGTTTTGCTTGTGCTTATCGCGCTGGTGACGCTCGGCGTCATCACGGCCATTCAGCCGGCCGCGGACCCGAGCGGCGCGCCGTCTGTGTCGGACGCGCGCAGCGAGGTGGGGCAGAGCGGCGACCCTGTGTCCGCTCCGGCGGAATCCGAACCCTCCGTGCCGTCCGAAGGCCCGGGGGAATCAAACGCGCCCATAGAGTCGAGCGCGCCGGAGGCATCGAGCGCACCCACGGAGTCGAGTACGCCCGAGGAATCCAGCCGCCCGCCCAAGGACCCGGAGAAAAAATACGTCGCCTTTACTTTCGATGACGGCCCCTATTCGCCCGTGACCTCCAAGCTGCTGGACAAGCTGGAGTCCATCGACGGCCGCGCGACCTTTTTCGTCGTCGGCAACCGCCTCAACGACAGCACCGGCAGCCTGCTGGCGCGCGCTTCGTCGCTCGGCTGTGAAATCGGCAGCCATTCCTACACCCATACGGTGTATTTCAACAACTGCACCGACGCGCAGATGGAGAACGAGCTTGCCAAAACGCAGGCGCTCATCCGCAAGTATACCGGCGCCGACGCGCTGTGCATGCGCCCGCCGGGCGGCAGCATCACCGAATCGCGCAAGAAAAGCTGCGGCTATGCCGTCATCATCTGGTCGGTCGATTCCATCGACTGGAAGCTGAAGGGACGGCAGACCGAGTCGCAGCGGCAGGAGAACGTCGATGCGATTGTGAACAACGTGCTTTCCACCGTCCGCGACGGCGACATCATACTGATGCACGATTTGTACGAGAATACGCTCGAGGCGTTCTGCCGCATCGCGGATACGCTGAAGGCGCAGGGCTACGAGTTCGTGACCGTCTCCGAGCTGCTGGGGCTGAACGCGCAGAGCGTGGGGAAGAAGTATTTCCGCGTCGGACTGACCAAATAAGAGGGAGCGGGCGGTATGGAGGGCTGGAGCTTTTATACATCGGACGAGCTGAAGGCGCGCGGCTGGCTGCGCCGCCAGCTTGCCTTGCAGGCGGCGGGGCTGTGCGGCAATCTGGACAAAATCTGGCCCGACGTTCAGCGCAGCGCGTGGATCGGCGGCGATCGGGAGGGCTGGGAGCGCGTCCCCTACTGGCTGGACGGCTTTGTCCCGCTCGCGTATCTGCTGGAGGATGCGGACATGATTGCCCGCGCCCGCAGGTATATCGACGCCATCCTGCGCGCCCAGCGGCCGGACGGCTGGATCTGCCCCTGCGCGGACGAAGACCGCGCGCGGTACGACACATGGGCCGTGCTGCTGATTTCCAAGGTGCTTACGGTGTATTATGACTGCTCGAAGGACGAGCGGGTCCCCGAGGCGCTCTACCGGCTGCTGAAAAACTACTATACGCTGCTGGAGTCGGGCCGGATTCGGCTGTACAACTGGGGGAAATTCCGTTATTTCGAGGGACTTATCGCCGTGCGGTTTATCTATGCGCGCTGCGGCGAGGATTGGCTGCTGCGTCTGGCCGCGCTGCTGAAGGCGCAGGGGGTCGATTACACCGCTCTGACCGAGCAGTGGAAAACACCGCTCAACCGCTGGCGCTATGAGACGCACATCGTCAATCTGGCGATGATGCTCAAGGCCGAGGCGCTGGAATGCGCGCTGACCGGTGCGCCCTACACCGACAGGGCCGAGGCGCTGTACGAGGTGCTTGCGGCCTGCAACGGCACGCCCGTCGGCCTGTTCACCGGCGACGAGTGCCTGTCCGGCTTAAGCCCGATTCAGGGGACGGAGCTTTGCGCGGTTGTGGAGCAGATGTATTCGTACGAGCAGCTCTACGCCTGCACCGGCGACGAAAAATGGCTCGAACGGCTGGAGCTTGCGGCCTTCAACGCCCTGCCCGCCGCGTGCAGCGACGACATGTGGGCGCACCAGTATGTGCAGATGAGCAACCAGATGGCCTGCGAGACCTTCCCGGGCAAATCGGTGTTCCGCACCAACGGCCCGGACGCGCACCTGTTCGGGCTGGAGCCGAACTACGGCTGCTGCACGGCCAACTTCGGGCAGGGCTGGCCCAAGCTGGCGCTGTCCGCTTTCCTGCATCGGGGCGACACGGTGGTCAGCGCCGTATGCCTGCCCTCCGAGCTTCGGGACGGCGGCCTCCATATCGTCCTCGACACGGACTACCCGTTCGAAAACCGCCTCACCTATACGGTGACGACCGACAGGGCCTTCACGCTCGCCGTCCGCACGCCCTCCTTCGCCGAGCGTCTCACCGTCGACGGCGAAGCCGCCGCCGGCCCGCTGCGCTTCTCCTTCGCGCCGGGCGAAAGCCGCACGATTACGGTCGCCTTCGACGCACCGCCGCGCTTCGAGTCCCGCCCGCACGGGCTGTCCGCCGTGCGGTGCGGTTCACTGGTCTTTTCGCTTCCCGTCCGCTATGAAAAGCGGATGCTTGAATACGAACGGGACGGCGTCAGCCGCCGTTTCCCGTACTGCGACTACGAATACATCCCGCGCTCGGACTGGAATTACGCCTATTGCGGGCGCCTTTCGGCTGTGGAGCGGCGCGAAGTCGGCAACGTTCCGTTCTCGAGCGAAGCGCCGCCCGTCGTCCTCCGCGCCTCGGTGCAGAAGATCGACTGGGGATTGGAGGACGGCTATGAGACGGTCTGCGCCAAAACGCCGCGCGCCGTCGTTCCCCTCTCGCCGCCGGAGGAATTGGAGCTGTACCCCTACGGCTGCGCAAAGCTGCGGATGACCGAGCTTCCGCTGCTCGGTTGACAGGCCATACATAAAGCCTCCCGTCCGTAATCGGACGGGAGGCTTTGCGGTTTTAGGACGGGTCGGGCGGCGTTTTCGTTTTCCAGAAATGGTAGACGATCAGATAGATCGGCACAAACAGCGCGCAGGCAACGTAGACGTCGATGATGGAATGCTGCTTGATGAACACCGTCGCCGCGCAGATGAGGATTGACAGAACGCAGGCGCCGGTCTTGACCGCAGGCTTTCCGCGCATGCAGTCGGCCTTGAGCACCGCCGCCGCCAGCACCAGCGAGACGAGCACATGCATCGACGGCAGAATGCAGGCCGGCATCGTCGGGTTGTCGATGCTGTACAGAAAGCCCACCGCCGCGCTAAGCAGGTTCTCGCGCGGGAAAACCGCCGGCCGCAGCTCGTGCGTGCTCGGGTACAGCGTGCAGACGAGCATGCTGACGAACAGCGCGATGTAAAGCAGCTTGGTCACGTCGAGAAAGTCCTTTTTGTTTTTGAACAAAAAGTAGAGCTGCACGGCGGCTATGTAGAAATACCAAAGCACATAGGGGAGGATAAACACCTCCAGGAAGGGAATCCGATCGTCGAGCGGCGAGTAAATGACGTGCGGATTCATCCTCGGCGTGAGGTAGGTGATGAGTTCAAACCATAGAAAATGCGGCACCCAGTAGAGCAGCAGCAGCGCCTCCTTGCCCGGGCGGCGCCATTTGGAGGTAGAAGAGTTCATAATTCGTTCCGTTTCTGGTCGTTATTTGTTGCTTCGACTCATTATAGCATATTTTTTTCTCGTTTACAAGTTTTTTCTTGTAATCGATGGGCGCGTGTGCTATTATATATTAGTTAGGAAAAAAACGAGTTCGTTTTTTTCAAATCATTCCAATGGAAAACAGGTCGTGGTTGCGTATATGATAACGGATATGACGGTCGGAAGCCCGCGGCGGATTCTGTTCCGCTTTTGTCTGCCGATGCTGGCTTCGGTGGCTTTCCAGCAGTTTTACGGGATGGTGGACAGCATCGTCGTCGGCAAATGCTCGCCCGACCCGGTCATCGCGGACAACGCGGTTGCGGCGGTCGGCGTGTCGGTGCCGGTCACGCTGGTGTTTATGGCCATCGCCACCGGCGCGAACATCGGCTGCTCGGTGCTGATTTCGCAGCTTTTCGGCGCCAAGAATTACAGAAGCATGCGCACGGCGGTGCACACCTCGGTCATTGCGGTGCTGACGGCTTCGCTGCTGCTGACGGCCGCAGGGCTGATTTTTGCCCGGCCGCTGCTCGAGCTGCTCGGCACGCCGCCGGAGATTATGGCGGACAGCCTTGCCTACCTGAACATATATACCGGCTCGCTGTTCTTTTTATTCCTGTATAACATCTGTACGGGCGTGTTCACCGCGCTGGGGGACTCTAAGACGCCGCTGTATTTTCTGATTTTCTCGTCGCTGACGAACATCGCGCTCGATTTGCTGTTTGTCCTCTCGTTCGGCTGGGGCGTGTCCGGCGTGGCATGGGCGACCTTCATCGCGCAGACGCTTTCGGCAATCCTCTCCTTCTTCGCGCTTAATAGGCGGCTCCGCCGGTTCTCCTACGAGGGGAAGGCGCAGATTTTTTCGGCGGCGATGCTGAAAAAAGTGCTTGTGTTCGCCGTCCCCAGCATCCTCCAGCAGTCCTTTGTCGCAGTCGGCAATCTGGCCATTCAGTCGCTCATCAACGGCTACGGCGCGTCGGTGATCGCGGGCTTCTCGGCGGCGCTCAAGCTGAACACTTTCGCCGTCACCTGCTATACGACGGTTTCGGGCGGCGTTTCGTCCTTCACGGCCCAGAACATCGGCGCGCGGCGCTATGAGCGTGTGCCGCAGGGGTTTCGGGCGGGCGTGTTCCTGCTGCTTCTGCTGGTGACGCCGATTGCGCTCGTGTTCTTCTTCTTTGCGCCGCAGTCGGTCGGCCTGATCCTGAATGCGGAGAGCACCGACGCGATGGAGGCGGGCGCAATCTTTATGCGCTGGGTGGCGCCGTTCTACTTTGTGATTGCGCTCAAAATCGTCATCGACGGCATCCTGCGCGGCTCGGGCGCGCTGCGCTATTTCATGATCTCCACCTTTATCGACCTTGTCATCCGCGTGGCGCTCTCGTTCCTGCTGACCGACAGCGCGGGCTATATGTCCATCGTCTACGCGTGGGTGATCGGCTGGGTGGTTGCCGCGGCGCTGGCCGTGCTCTTCTACCGGCTCGGCGTGTGGAAAAAGCGGCTGCCGCCTGCCGATGAGGCGGAATGTATACAAACCGACTGTTAAAGAAAGGGATTGGAAAACAAGATGAAAAAATGCATTGCGCTCCTCTGCGTCGTCCTGCTTGCGTTCGGCACGCTGCTCACACCTTCGCTGCTGGCGGCGGGGGACATCTCCGAAGCGCTGCTGGAGGGCGCGGCCGCTTCCTATGCGGACGGCTACCTCTACGTCGGCGAAAAGCTGACCGCATCGGACGTCGCCGCGCTGTTTGACGGGAACGCGTCGGTCTCCGGCGTCGGCCGGAACGAATACGCCGGCACCGGCGCGATTGTGTCCGTGGACGGGCAGACGGCCGAGCTGGTCGTGCGCGGCGACCTCAACGGCGACGGCTGCAAGACCGCGTCGGACTATCTGCTGCTCAAGCGCGCCGTGCTCGGCCTTTCCGCGCCGGAGGGCGCGGTCGGGCAGGCGGCCTGCGTCACCGGCGGCAGCACGCCGAAGCCGTCCGACTACCTGACGTTGAAAAAGGAGATACTGTTTCCGATGGAAAAGCAGGATTACAACGGCACCAAACTCGCCTATATCCCGCTGGACGACCGGCCCGTGAACGTGGACCGCGTCATCTATCTGGCCGAGAGCGGCGGCTTTGAGGTGCTGATGCCCGACGCCGACCTCTATTCCACCAAGCTTGACGGCAACGGCACCAACAGCAACGGCACCACCCTCGGCGACCCCGCCGCGCTGACGGCGTGGCTGCGCGAGGCGGACAAGGAATGCGACTATTTCGTCATTTCGCTGGACCAGCTTCTTTCCGGCGGTCTGGTCGGCTCGCGGTACCTTTCCAACACCGATTTGACGAAGGAGTACGAGATCATCGATTTCCTTGTCGAGCTGTGCGAGAACAACACCGTCTATGTGTTCGATACGGTGATGCGGCTGGCCTCGACCGTCAATTACAACGGCCTGCAGCAGGAGGAGTATAACCTCTTCCGCGCTTACGGCGCCGAGCCGCGCGCGACGCTTTCGGGCAGCGCGCTGACGATTGAAAACATCGTCGCCGGCTATAAAAACGGGACGGACGGCAGTCCGATCTCCACCTCGCTTTCGGAGGAGAAAATCAACAGCTACCTCGCCTCGCGCGAGCGCAAGCTGCGCCTGATCGACCGTCTGCTACGCAGCGGCGGCGGCAAGCTGGCGTATCTCTTCGTCGGCGTGGACGATTCCACGCCCGGCAACACCATCCAGACGAACGAAATCAGCTATATCCGTTCGCTGCTCGGCGAGCAGGCGACGCTGTACGCCGGCACCGACGAGCTGGGGATGATGGGCGTCGCGCGGCTGGCGAGCGACCTTGCGCCGCGGCAGGTCACGGCGCGCACGCTCTATTACGGCGGCGGCGCGGACAGGCCGGCAGACGATTACGACATCGAAACGCTGCGCGAAAATCTGGAAAAGCACCTCGGCTCAGTCGACGTGGCGGTCGAGACGACGGCGAAGGGGGACGCCGACTTCGACATCCTTGTGCTCACCCGCACCTCGAGCGCGCAGGCTGCGGTCCATTCGCTCGTGGATAAGCTGCAGAAAAACATCATCCAAAGTGGTTTCTGCAAACGGGGCAAAGTAATCGCTGATAAAGTCCCCTATGTTTTCCCCGTCAATGTACTCCATAAGGATATAGCCCGTGTAAATATTTTCATAAGCGTAATAGTTATAAATACGGACAATGTTTCTATGGTTGAGTTTGTAGAGAATCTTGATTTCATCAAGAAAATTCTTATAGAATTGCTCCTTAATTCCATCGTACTCTGGTTCATATTTTTTTGCGACAAACAGTTCGTCTATAAACGGGTCTTGGAGTAATACCGTCTTTCCGAATGAACCACCGCCGAGGTCATTATTGACCATAATGTAATCCTTCTGCTTTACAAAAGGAATAACATCTCCGTTTTGTTTAGCAACAGCCATGTTTAATCCTCCTGTTCTTCAGTATCTTCTTCGCCGTCGTCCTCGTTGTCCGCATCGGTGTCTTCATCCACAAATTCGTATTCGGGAATCTCAATGCCACGGACATCAATCTTGCCGGTGACGGTGTCAGCAATAAGGCAGATTCTTAAATCCTGCAAATTGGCTATTTTTGCTTCCATTTTCTTAATGGTGACATCAATCTTAGCGTACACCTCATCAAGGTATCTGATGATTTCTTCCTGTTCGTCAATGGGCGGTATTAAGATGAATGTATCCTTCAGCATTTTCTGCGTGATGCTATATACCTTGACTCCATTAACCTTCTTGCGAATCTGATAGCGCCAAGTAGAGGAGTTGAACAGATAAGCAAGATACTTGCTGTTTATCGAACCATCGGGATGCGCAATGATTGAATGGTAGCCTGCAAAAATTGTGTCGTCCCAGTCGATATAGGCACAGTTTCCGCAACCTGTCACATCTTCAGATGTGTCGGCAAAGATGAAATCGCCTTTTTCTACAAGGCAGCTCTGATTCGTTGTCAGATAGGACTCATTCACATATCTGATTAAATTTCCATTAAGAGCAACACCAGAGTTCTTCTTTGAATGAACCTGTCCATAGCTGATTACCGCCATGCCGGTTTCTTCAAGGTTTGCCTTCGTGATGGAGAGACCTTTGCGAAAAGTGAACGATTCTCTTATGCGTTGAATCTGCCAATGCTCTGGATAATCAATGTCCCACCGAATATCATCATTGTGGACAATGGTACTCTTGCGCATGCCCTTTATGACCGTTTCATCAATTCGCCGCTGCTTCATCTCATCGAGCAATGCAATCTGGTGTCGATAATTTGAAATCAGCCTATTGATGCCCGAAACCTTCCAATCCAGAAAGCGCACAATCTGATCCTGCTCGTCTCGAGGCGGAACGAGAACAGATGTCCTTTTTAATGCGGGCCAATATATATTTCGTTGAATCGAACCGACACTTTTTGAGTTGATTAGATACTGGTCTACCATAATTCGGGAACGCAGAAGGTAGTTTGCATATCTGCTGTTGAGCATATCATTCATGCTCAGAACAATGTATGCAGGACTAACGATTCCTGTATCAAACGATATACCAACGGAGCCCCGCCAAGCCTGCTGATTATTCAGGACAAAATCACCGCAATCAACACGCTGGTACTTAGACAAGTCCTTACTCGTTACATTTGTCCTTTTTTCTGCCTTTGCCGAAAATGGAATCACCCCAACATCTAAATAAACAGAAAGAAGAGGCAAATCCACACAACCACATATGGACTTTTCTTTCGCAAGCGCATACATCGGCAATA